>Ga0209770_10000136_pt1 | contig 41586 bp, 58 predicted proteins | sample LauGreSu1BDMLBDD_2_FD_187572 | JGI IMG/M metagenome (GOLD analysis project Ga0209770, IMG submission 187572) | Freshwater lake microbial communities from Lake Michigan, USA - Su13.BD.MLB.DD (SPAdes) (version 2) | ecosystem: Environmental > Aquatic > Freshwater > Lake | place: Lake Michigan, USA... | reverse complement strand
AAGAATGCAGTTAACACTCAACTGCAAAGCCTTGCTGGCACAGTAGCCAACGGCGCAGTAACGGTAGCAATTGACTCCTATCCAACACAGCCATCCTTCATGGCGCGTACAAACACTGTTGGATACACTGCAAAAAACCTGATTGAGTACAACTCTTCCGCAGGATTCACCTGTGCAGCGGGTGTACGCATCAAGGTTTCCCGTATTGCCACAGGCACAAACGCCTCACAGAACGAGTTCATGTGCGTTATTTCTGAAGCAGATGCGGCTCTATACGGATCAACCGCAGGAACCGCATCGTACACCATGTATCACGGCGATGAAATGTTCTTTGAAGTAGACAACATCAACAAGATCAAGGTGTTCTACCCACCCTACTCAACAGGATTTGCTCCACACAACACAGGAAGTGGCATCACATTCTCGTTCTACGCTTCGTAATAGGGCATTCATGCTTAACTCAAGCCAAAGAAACACCTATTACCACTCACGGCTTCTTCACGATATCACACCAACCGTAAGAGCCTCTGTGTATGGCACAGACGGAAACAGTGACACCTACATCACAAATAAAGTTGCATCAAAAACAGTCCCCGCATTTGAGCGGATTGGTTCCAAATTCATTGAACTAAACGATGTCGCGGAGTCATCTGCTCTTGAAAACGGCTCTCCTGTGTACACAGGTGGAGACAAAGGGAATCTGCTGTATCGGAGCAGGAACTATTTAAAGGTTGGTGGCTCTGATTTAGAGCGTTATCGCAGTATTATTTTACTGAATCCGCGTTCATATTTGAACGGAGCAGTTTCTACCATTACGGGATACACGGCAGGAAGTCCCTATACCGTGGTAAACGGGACGCTGACTCTAACCCTCATATCAGGAACGCCAGGAACGCCACTAGAAGCCGTTCTGTTGCCTCTAAACTCGTCTGTGGACTACTCGGTGTCGTGGAACAAGCCATCCGAAGCCACAGAAACACAGTGGACGCTTGCTGGTGGAGATGTAGAACCATCAACATCAGAAATAATCTGCTCTGGTGTGTGGAATGGCGCAAAAGTTTCGTTTGATGTGACCCCATTTTTGAATATTTGGGACTCTAGCGGCAGTTCTTTGTTTGCCGTGATGATAAAAAGCACAGAAACCTCTTCAGAAGTTCTGCAATTTCACTCTTGGGAAAACGAATCCGCTCCAATCGGTGGCGGAAGTCTCCTGAATTGCAAATTTTTGGCTGGTGGAGATGCAAATTCCGTGTCAACCGAAGGAATTCGTGTGCTTATCACTGTAGGAGACACCACAACCGTGTCTCTGGCGGACGAAAACCCGTCAGCAGTGCAACAATGGAACTCTTTTGGTGCCGCGACCAGCACAGGAGCAACATTTTCTCTGTTTTCCCCCGACACGGAACAGGGAGTTGTGCTTGGAACGGTGGTTTGCACACTAAACGACAGAACTAGCAGTGCTGTTGGATCGCCGCTAGTGGTTTCTGGAATATCATTGCCGTCCAACATCACCGAATACTACACCACCGCAGAGTTCAGCAGCGCATCAACCATTCCTACAGGCACAAGCATCATAGAAATAGCCTCTCCATCAGACCAAACCGCGATAGATGTGGGCGGATTGGTGGAGTCACAAACCATTTTGGTGAACTATGTTGCGGGGACAGCGACGAACAACGCACACTCATTCACGGTAAAGTTCACCGCAGATGAAAGACGCAAACACGACCGCGTTAGAATATACACCAATGAGAACACTGTATCCGAAAACAGAATCGGTCTGAACACCGAACTGCAAAGAGTGGCGAACAGACCGATTCTGAATACAGATATTCTGCTGTCGTGATTTAAACACAGACGGGTGCGCGGTTTCTCTGTCTGTGTTCTCGCTGTGCAGCACGATACAGACCTTCGGTGAAGCCACAGTGCTTGCCGTCCTCGTAGCCACGCGAATACGCGATGCTGTAAAATTTCAGTAGACCCGCAACGGCGGCAGCGACTATTCCGATTCCCAATGATGTGAGTTGCAGTGTTTCCATACCCTATGTTCATCCGCGCTTGTGCTTGAACAGTCCCTTAACAAAGCCACCTATCGGATTTGAACCGATGACCTGCGGTTTACAAAACCGCTGCACTGCCGCTGTGCTAAGGTGGCATTCCCTCGCTAGGATTTGAACCTAGACTAGAAGAATCAAAATCTCCTGTGCTACCATTACACAACAAGGGAATGATCCTGACGGGACTCGAACCCGTGTTCTCGCCGTGAAAGGGCGGTATCCTAGCCAACTAGACGACAGGACCGAAAGCGCGGCGAGGGGCTTGCACCCATACTCAATCGTCCCTTGCAAGTAGACGATCCTAGTCAGCATCACACACTGAACCGCGCAAAAAAAGCGGCGGCTTTTGAATGGAGCCGCCGAACCATTTTCAGATGAGTGCTGTGTGCCACGGTACTCTGAAGTCACCGCCGCAAGAAGCCCAATCTTCTCTTGCGTTCCGCGCATACATTGTATTCATACGAATACAAGTACCGTTGGTTTTTTCCTGCGTTTGATGGGGATCAGCCGACCGTGATCATCGGTGCAGGAAGGGATAGGCGCAAAATAAGTAAGTTTAACTATTCATTGTATTCCTCACCAAGCATTCATCGGAACAAAACCACCTTGGGGATATCCAGGGTTTCCGCCAAACTGTGCAGCGGGAACAACGCCGTTGTATCCAAAGCCGTATCCGTACCCGTAGTCACGAACATGAACAGACTGTTCAGCCGTGCCAGTGAAGTTCGGATTGTAGTTGTAACCCTTGCTCTTGTTCTCGTAGATTTCCGTGGAACCGTTGGGGTGATGGACGGTGCGAGTGATGTTAGTCTCCGTGGCACAACCAACAGCGGTCAGAGAAACAGCAGAGAGAACGATTGCAGCGAAACGCATTTCAAAATCTCCTAGAGTGCTTGTGTGTAGAATCAAATCACCAAACGATTGCGGCTTGCGGACAATACGCAGCAGGAGCGATCACCTGCGGAGCGTAGCACGGATTGGCGTAAGTGCCAGTGAACGGAGAGTACGGAACCACAACAGGAGTGAATCCGCCACCGTAGTAGGGCAGCACGGTAGGTGCGTAGCAACCACCGCCGTAGCCGTAGCCACCATAGCCACATCCACCGTAGCCATAACCGCCGTAACCTCCACCGTAGTAGCCTCCGACATTGGTGTTGGAGTAACTACCAATACCAACACCCCAATTGAAATTGTTGTTGGTGATCGTGCGAGTACGGTTGACCGACTGCCCGTTCGGACCAGTCTCAACATAGTTGTCCTTGTACTTGCCGTATGAACCACCCAAACCAATATTCAAACCGCTACCGCTATTGCTGTTCACCCACTGAGCAGAAGCAGCAGTGTTGATTGCAAGCGTAGCGATACCGACCAAGCCTAGTGTCTTAAAGTTCATTACGAACTCCTTTCATGCACAGATTGTAGCAGAACCACCCACACTGTCAATACACGATCACGATGATCGTTTATTTGATTTGATAGATCCCTTGGCGCGATTTACAGCATCCAAGCGAATTTTTTCTACAGCATTACGAAGCAGTGAATTCTTCAATGCTTGTTTAGAAGTAGAGTTTTTAGGCATTATGCCCTCCAACTTATTTAGGCATTTTCGTCAGCAGAATCCTCGTAGATTGTGATCCACTTGGGGTCTTCGCCTCTACGCAAGTACGCAGCCTTTGCGAAATTCCACTCTTCGCGCTCTTGGATGCGATATCCCTTGCGGTGTTTCTTTGAGAACTTACGAGCAGACTGTTCGTCATCAAAGTACTCGTAGTTGCCTTGGTCATCCATTCCGCCCCACAAGCCACTGGATGTCTTCCATATGTCGCCTGGACGGTGGCGTTGGGCAACGCGGGCTTCTGCTTCCTTGCCCTGTGCCTTCTGCTGTGGGGTTTCGTCCTTCACATTGAACACGAACTTCGTGTCGCTGTGCGGTCCTTTCTTCAGGCTAGAGAAGAAGTCAATGACCTTGTGCTTGGCAAGTTCAAGATTGTTCTGTCCTTCGCCCTTCCTGAAGCGCATGAGAACCTTGCCCACACCAGCCTCTTCATTCGTGCCAATGTAGTAGAAGTCTTGATCGTTCTTGTACATCACAGAGTGCTGTTGGAACTTGCGACCAAGATCCACGATGCCCTTCTTTGTGATATTAGGAATGAGCAGACTCAATTCCTCCACATAGCCTTCGTCACCCTTGTAGCCGCCACGGAGTTCAATGAATCCGTAGCCCATCTGACGAACCATCTTCTTCAGTTCTTCGTGACGAGCCTTGTTCTCCTTGTCGGAGTTCACGCCACGGAACGCGCTGACGATGCCAAAGTCCTTCTTGTCGTCTTCCACATATTGGAACACGCGGGACAGTTTGGCTTCTACAAGTGAAACCTCGGTGGCTTCCTTGTGGGACAGTGCCTCCTGTAGTCCGTGTGTATCAAGATATTGGGTGAACTTTTTCATTTAGAATCTCCTTGATGCTACCTGTATTTATAGGTAGCAGTCCGTCACCGTGAAGCAAAACACCCTCGTCAGTGGTGTACCAAATCTCGTCAAAGCACCCCACGCACCACGGCATACAGCGGAAGCACGGACGGGACATACGCATCTGTCCAAACCGATTGAAGCGAATATTGAAAAGGGTGAGTCCCCGCTTGCGCTCTCCGAGTTTCAAAAATGCATCAAGTTCGGAGTGCATTTCACCAAACAGGTAGCCGTGCTTCAGGGCTTCGGGGTGGGTCTTCAACTGATTCGTACCGATGGATTCAATTCTGCCCTTGTACAGAATAATGGAGATGTGCTTCTTGGGACGGGGAATCTCCAAGCACAAGGGGTACGCAATTCGCAGCAGACGCTGAATCTGTTTCGTGTTCATATCAAAAACGCCTTGAGGGATATTTCACCCTCAAGGCGCAAAGGGGGTTCACTTCTTGCACGGAGTGCAAGCGCGGCAGTTCTCAAGATCGGACTCAAGGCGATCAATGTTGATCCAAACCGAATCTACCTGCTTCTGCGTGTCCCGCTCAAGCGCAGCGAGTCCATCATCAAGACGGCGATGAATGCTCTCCGAATTCTTGTAGTGAGAGTCATTCACTTCGTTGATGTGTTCAACGAGAGAATCCAGAGCCGCCTTCTGCTTGCCAAGCACATAGAACGCGCCTGTGGTGCAGAGGAAGCCGTAGAAGCCAAGGAACGCCACGACAGCATTGGTGTCATTGTTCTTGCCTGTGAAACCAAGCAGAGCCGTGCCACCAAAGCCAACGAGAACGAGCAGGGCATAAGAAACGAAAATAGAAGTCTTGTTGTTCATCATTTTCCTTTTGTTAGAGTGTAAACCCAAAGGGGTGGCTGCGCCAATCGGTCGCAACCACCCCAAGGGCATGAGTCAGATCAACGAATTAGGCGTTGATCAGGTAGCGCGAACCGTCCTGGCGGAAACCGTAGGTGCGGTCACCGTCATGGGTGTCGATCATGCCATAGGCAGTCTCGCCGTTGCGAACGGTCTGCGTGACCTCCCAGTTGCCGAACGCCTCAACCTGCGAACGGATGTCGCTGATCATGGCGCGGAAGTTCTTCACGCCGAACTTGCTGGCAGCCTGGCTAGCCGTGAGGGTCTTGCCAGAAGCGAGGAAGTTCAGGACGCGACGACGGTTCGAAATCTTAGCAGTCTTCATAACGAAATCTCCAAATTGAGCCTCTGAAAGTTTACGCTTCGGATGTCGGCTCACACATCGTTCCGCGTTTCGTTGAGTAGATTGTAGCAGGTCTGTGGTGGGTGTCAATAGGTGGACACCACTTTCCTGTATTTCAATTGGTCACCATCTAAAATATCGCATGACAGCAGCCACGCCGATGGCGATGCCCGTGAGAGCAGTGCAGAAAGCAATCGCAAAAAGAAGAGGATGGTTGAATGCGAAATTCTTCAATTTCTCAAACTGACCATCTGTAAAATTGTCAAGCCAAGCCGATGAGTCTTCAGCCAATTCTTTAATTGCTGAAGTCCAACTATTAGGCTTTTCCGAATCGTTCAGATAATCCAGACGGCTAGGAACGCTGATCTTTGTGTACTCCACGGGCGGAACTAGTGGAGTGTCCGCATGAGTTGGAGCGGGAGTGGGAACCGCACCAACATCCGCAAGAAAGTCATTCACAGAGCCTTCGCTCCAAACCGTCTTGATCGCGGGTTCAGTGGTGACCACGCTCTTCGGCTTCTTGACGCGAGGCTTGCGGACTTTGGGAGTGTCGGTCTTTTTGACTCGTTTGCTGACGGGCTTCTTGATCTTCTTCTTTGCCATTTACAGTTCTCCTTTAGGCAGATGCCTTGGGCGGGGTTCGAACCCGCGACTTGCGGATTAAAAGTCCGCTACTCTACCAACTGAGTTACCAAGGCGAATAGTTCAATCCCGTGCTGCATCCCACAGAGTGGGTGACTTGGACAACTCAATCATCCTGCGCTTCTGTTCCATTTCGGAAAGCAAGAGCGAAAGGCGGTTGATGATTTCCTCAACCTCTTCAATACAGTATGTATCCACCTGCTCGGGCGTGTCCAAGCCGCGAATGCACAGAGTGGGTTGCCCTTCAATGTGCGGGTTGGTGGTGACCTGCATTGTGATATTGTCTAGATGGTCAACATTGGTCATGGGTGTCTCCTTTGAATGCGGGTTGGGAGAATCGAACTCCCGTGACGGGTTTGGAAAACCCGCGTAATAGCCTCTATACGAAACCCGCGTAGTTCAACGCGCTCGGGCGTTGATCCGTTGCGCTCGGCGCAAGTTCTCACTGTCTGCACTGTTCACTACGACTAGTTCAGGAGCGGTCTTGTGCGACCAATCCATGAAGCCCACGAATGTAGTGACCCGCGAACACTTCACGCAAGTGGTGGTGTTGGGCAGAGCCTCAAGACGCGCAGGGGGAATTACGCAGTTACAGGTGTCACAGGTGCGGGGCATTACTGCTGCTCCAACATGATACGGATTCCACGAATGATGCGACACTGCTGACGGAACTCGCCGTCAAGACGCGCCTTGCGCTCCTTGTGGGTGCGCTTGTTCAAACCAAACGGCTTGCACTGCTGCTGCCGTCCGCGCCGCAGGGCTTCACCCTGCCGTTCTGCTTCAAGGTCAATTGGGTCTAGGACTCGCTTTGCCATGCACAGAGTATAGCGGCTCTGTGCGGCGTGTCAATACAGGCGGGCATATATGCCGCAATAAAATATTAAAACAGCGTGTATACAGAAATTCCCGAAGCACAGGATGCACCCGTTATTTTGATCGGGTAGATATTGTTTGTAGCGGTGCTAGGTCCAGCAACGAGTCTCATGGAGAAAGTTGCTCCAGTCGCGCCATATGGAAACACATCAACATTTCCAGCGGCACCACTATTAACAAACATGAATCCCTTGACTTTGCTGTTTGCCCCGTTGTTGTTGTTGGCAGCAGCAAAGGAACCCGTGGTTAGTAGACTTATCTTGTGGTAAATGTCCATGTGCTTGTTCTCCGTGTATTATTTAGTAAAGTCCGTATACTGAAAAAGTGGTAGGAGGGGTATATCCCGTAGCAACATCATTGCTAACAGCAAACGGAGTAATATTTACAATTTGCGATTGCTGAGGTGCAATTCTCAAAGCAGTCACATCTATGTCATATGCATCCGCTGACGGTTTTCCGCTTAGAGGACCACTAACAGTTCCTGATCCAATTGGCGCAACCACTCCATTCCACTCATTGCTTGTTGGAATGTAATTGTTTGCAGTATTACCGTCACACACCTGTGCGCCCCACAAAACAATCTGAGAAGAAGATGTTTTGTATCCACAACTGAATGCTATGTTTTCTTGTTCTTGATTTGTGTTTGTACTGGAAACAAAGGTGAAAGAATACCGTGTGGGAACTGGTGTGAGTGTCCACTCCTCTGATAGAATACTTGAAGTAGCGGGATTGTCGGTGTAATAAGCAATTCGGAATTTGGGGTTCTCTGTATACGCTCCCCCACCAGAATCACCACACGCCCACACTGATGCCGTATACATTCTTCCCTTGACAAAAATTCCAGGAGATTGCACTCCAATAGGTTGATACAAACCACCTTGACTAATTCCCGCACCGCCCGCAATTATACGCACACCGTTTGTGCTTCCATCAGGCATTCGTATAGGCGAAAATCTATTTGTTCCTGCTGGATGACTAGAGGAGTAATTGTACCAACGATTAACATTGAACGCCGCTAATGCGGTCAGTCCGCCCTGAATATTTTCACTGAACCTGAAGTAGTTTGTAACACCACTCATGGGAGAGCCGTATGAATACGCATAGTAGGTCAATCCTGTGGCAGCGGTGTTTACTGCAAAGACAGCCTTTGGCTCACGCTTACCGCGGAGTGTTTCGGCACTATACCAATAATTGCTAACCGATTGATCTCCTGAGTTTGTCATATTCGGCACACCGACAGCAGTTGGCGGTCCAGTTATTCCAAACAACACAACCTTTGAGTAAACATCAAATCCGTCAGACATGGGCTTTCCTCCAGTACCCTATTTAGACCAAAAGAAAAGGGAGCCTTGCGGCTCCCCTTGATCCGTTCAGATGCGGGAGGATCAGTCCCCACGGCTTCAAGCCGCCATCGCCATTCTGTTGGCGTTTGTAGTTGCGCCAGTGTTTTTAACGAGGGTCTGATGCACCCCTCGGGTATCTCCTGCTTCTCTACTGCACACCAGTCGATTCCGTATCGACCCCGTATATTTGCCCCCACTGCAACTGGAGGACTTGACTGCGGGAAGAGGCGAGTGATGCAGTCACTTCGCGTTCGCGCATCTTTTGAATGGAGTCGGGGGGATTCGAACCCCCGTGCTGAATGTGTGTCGATCCGCTATCAACAATACCGTTTGTATTTATGCTGGCTCAAGCATTTCATCTTCACGATACGCACTCTGCCACGCTGCAAGCGGCACGAAAACATGACCACCTGCCTTGTCATCCCAAATCCACCACCCACCGCTGATCTCCGCGCACCGCAGGAGCATCTGCCCCTCCACGGTGTTCTGCCGCAAGGCGAGATTCCACAGGTAATGCTCAAGACCCTGCATCCATCCTGAAGCGTAGTACTCATCGCTCAAGTCGCGCATGATGCGTAGGAGCATCTGCTTATGGATTTCGCGGTCGCTTAACCGTCCGAGTGCGCGGTTTCCGCTTGGTGGCTTTTCGTTCAGTTTCGGCTTTCCCGAAAATAGCGTTCCAATTGCGTTCCCAAGCCACCTGATCAACCTTGCGATAAGTGTCACCTTTTCCTGCGCCATGCTTACCTTCCATTTCTATATTCCTTTCACATATTCACAGGCGGAAGTCGCCTACAGTTATGTATCTTCACAGAGTCTAATCACCCTCTGCGTCTAATGCAACCCAAAATACCAGCAAACATCAAAATAGAAATTGCGCCAGGTGCTGGCACAACACCCACGCCAAAATCGCACCAGTCAATCAGATTGCCCTGCGTGTTGCCACCCACTGCGCTCACAGCCTCAAATGCAAATCGCATGGAATTTCCCAAAGATGTGACGCTACCATAGTTCAATACCCATGCAGTATTGTCTGCGGAAAATTCACTAGTGTACACGGTGGTGTCATCCCCACCGCCCCAATCCTGATCCGCACCAAGATCAGTAATGGTCAGACGCATTGTGTCTGTGCCGTACCGCCCGTGGTGGGCAAAGTGCCAGTTCACCGAAGAACCAGCACTGATGGGAGCCACCGTCTGATACAGAGTGGAAGCGTAGTTTGCATTCAGTTCCGCGCAACGAGTTCCATCGTATGCGCTGATCTCCATGTATTGCCCCCAAATCTCAATGAGATTGTCGGGAGCAGTAGTGAGCCATGAAGTGTCGATTCCACCCTGTACAAATCCGTATCCGTAATACACATCGTTGTTCTCAAAACTTCCATCAACCAATCCGCCCATAGCGGATGTGCTGACAGTTGCTGCACCGATAGCCGAAAGTATTTGCTTTTGCATCTAATCTCCTTATGCCCGTCTGCGATTGTGAATGAGTCCGCTCATGGCAAAAAGAGTGATGGGAGCAGGAGAGGGAACAACCGCTCCTGCATATGAGTACGCAAACCCGCTGCTGTCATCAAACGGCAGCAGAGGCGCACCAAACGAAATCGTGTACAGCGGCGGAAGAGGTTCGCTCAACGCCGCAATGAGATTTTTGGAAACTTCTTGTACTTCGGCAGAGGTGATCTGCTGCAAGCCAGGCTTGCTGATGTTCGTGTCTGTGGTGTACGGACTCCAGTCTTCAACAATGGGAGAGGGCTGCTCTCCTGTCACCGAAATTCTGCTGCCTGCCCAGACACCAGAGATGTCTCCGTTGCCGCCTGAATCTTGATTTGTTATGAATTTGTTCTTTGGAATGTACGGCTTCCACCCGCCACCCCAACCAATCTTCGTGGTGTTGCCAGCAGGAGCAGCAGACTGATCCGATGGTGCAGCCTCGCCCGTGATCTTCTCCTGCATTGCTTTGGCAGAGTCGATCTTCGCGGTGATCTTGTTCACCATTTCCTGCCCGATCACTGCACCACCAATAGCGGTAGCCAGTTGGAATGCAATAAGTTTTTTCTTCAGGCTTTTGACTTCAGCCTCGGCTTCGTCTGCCCGCTTTGCGTTTTCGGCTTCCCGCTCGCGCCGTTCGGCTTCACGGGCTTCAACACATTTCTTAAGACCCTCGCGGAGTTCTTCCCGCTCGGCATTCTTTAGTTTTTCACATTCACACGGCGATCCTGTGCTGTGTTTGTGTGTCATCTGTCCAGACCTCCTGTGTTGGGATCAGGACAAATAGAAAACTCCCGTAGGACTATTTATGTCTCTACAGGAGTTTGAAGTATCGCGTTAGCGCAATATTTACTTCTTGCGGCGCGGCTTGGGCTTCCATTGAGAAATGTTGAACAGGCGATCCACCGCCGTGAACGCCAGTGCAATCACCACGCCGCCCATGAAAATCGCTAGCAAATTTCCAAATCCGTCATCAATTCCCATTGTCATTCTCCTTTTTTAAGAAACGCTTCCACTCGTTCAGAGTTCGTTTAGCCGTGCGGAATAGAGCAAGGGTGTGAGGGGTGTACCCGATACGACCGCGCCCGTCACGGCGGTACTTCTCAAGTTTTGGCAAGTCACCGCATAAGTCATCAAACGCTTTCGCCAATTCACGAAGGGTCTGAAGTTCACTCGCTTCCCGTTCACGCATGGCACACCTCCTACTGCCTGAACCGCTTCATCCAACACGCTGCACCTCATGCTTGCGGCTTGGCTGCGAAACCAAACGGCTTTGGCTCGTAAGGCTCAATCTCTGATGCCTTGCGAATGTTGAGACTTGCGGGGACAGCGACCGCAGGACGATCAAGCCCTGCGACCGCGCTCTGCACAATCTGATTGATCTGCTCGTTGAAGGTCATGTTGTTTGCATGAGCCATCTTTGCGATCCGCAGGAACTGTGCGTCCCCGATGTTCATGTCAAGGGTGATCTGCGTTGTCTTCTTGGGGGTACTCATCTTATTCTCCGATCTTCTTGCCCTTGAGGGCAAGGAGTGCGATTTCACGACCACAGGACGAAACAAGCAGTTCCGTGGGGTCAACACCCCAATCCATCACTGCCCGCTTCACCAACTTATTTAGGTCGGAGTCACGATCAATGGTTTCACGAACCTGCGGCTTTCCAGTGGCATCCATTTCAAGAATGCCGAAAGCCCACAAGCCGTCACCCTCGTAGTCCACGAAAGCCACCTGATCGGTGCTGGCTTCAAAGCCGCTGTTGTATTGCGAGGCGTAATCGTTGGTATCGTCAGAGTTGTAGTTGTCGTAGTGCATGGTGGAGTTTTCTAGAATAGGCGGTTCAGGTGTCGATCCTGAATGAACCTGGTATAAGCAGGTCTGCGAAGCCGTCCGCCCACCGCCCAGTGGTTTAGTGCTTGAGAACAGAGATGAACAGCGTGAGCGTGAGCAGCACGGACGCAATGGCAGTGGCGCACAGCATCACGGTGACAAGAATGCTCTCAATGTCCTCGCGGGTGTAGCACGGCACGGGTGCAGTCTTCTTTGCGGTCTTGCTCTTCTTGGTGGTCTTTTCAATCTGAATCTTCATGGGGTTTACTCCGTAACAGTGATTCGGTTCTTTTGATTGGTGACATGACCACTCGGAGTCTTCACAAAATAGTTGCTCCGTTGCCGATCATCATCATGTCCCAAACGGTAGTTAATTGAGGAGACTCCACGGCTCTGGAGTTCCTGAAAGAGTTGAGGGGACTGAAGTGTTGCCACCACCATCTCGGAAACGGTGAGGGCATCTGCTTCACTCAAAGGCAGAGGTATGTCAATGTGTAGCCGATACGCGGTCATGCCTGACTCCTTTACGGTAGTAAGTATAGCATGACGGGGAGGGAATGCAATCCCCCTGATCGGTGTTCCTGTATTTGATTTGGGGTGTCCCTGTGGTATACAGTTGTGTACTGGTGTATTCTTAATACATCTCATCTTCACACTGGACACAGATACTTATACGAGTGGAAAATTCACCCCAATATAAAAGTCAATACTTCAGGAAAACGGATTACTTTGAAAGTTTGTGCTTGTCCACTGCTGTCACGCTCTTGCGTAGCGCGTCCATGACTTGAGCCAATTCGCGCCAACCTATTTGGTCAAGAAGGTATTCTTCATACGAGTGAACGGCAAGTGCTGCTGCGTTCAGGAGGTCTTCGTTGAGTTCCTTCTCGGACTTTTTCATAGGCTTACCCTCGCTTGAAAAATAGCAGGAGTCGCGCAAACCAGTTTAGTTTGGTCTTCTCTGCCTGTGCCTTCTTTCGCTTCAACTCTGCTGCCTCTTCCATGATTTCGTATGTGAGAATGTTTTGAATCTGCTGTGGCAATACCATTGGTGTGGACTGGTCGTATCGTGCCTTTGCGTAATCCAACAAGTCGCATATTTTGCGAGATTCTATCAGCGGCAACCACTTCTCCCCACCGTCTGCCGATTCGTATATTCCATAGATGCCGTGTTCGCCGTCAATGCGAACCAAGTCAATGCCAATGATTTTTTCACTGTCAAGCATGATAAACCTCCAAAGTATCTATGAAAAAAGCCGCCTCATAGGGCGGCTTGTAGGGGGTTCAGTGATTTTGTAGTTCTCGTTTTGCCTGTCTTCGCTCCTTGCGTGGACACCGATCCTTCTTGCCCCATGTCTTGGGGCGCAAGCGTTGCCCCTCGCGGAGCGCGTCGTGTACGAATTTTGCGGGTCGGTGGTTCACTTGCCGTCCTCCTTGTCTTGAAACTCGTCTGAATCGCCCAGCATCATGTCAGCGTACTCATTCGGGTAGCACAGCAACATGGCATCCATCCAATCATCGCACACCTTGCACATAGCAATATCGGGGCGGTGAATGAAGTCGCACAGGTGCTTCGGGTGTGTGGCATCGGGAACCATGTTTTCACGCATCATGTTCACGACAGCCTTGAGTAGCCGCCTTGCCTCGTCACGCTCACGCAGCGCATCAACCAGTCGGTTGTTGAGACTTCTAATCATTTCGTTCAGGTATTCACGCTCTTCGTCGCTCACTTGATCTCCTCCTCCATCCAATCTGCTGCCCGATTCAAAGCCTGTGCAAGGATTCGCAACTGGTGCGGGCTGTCCATGTAGACGGTGGGGGCGGCGGTGTCATCGGGGTCGCCCCACTGGTCCGCACGAACCCCTGCCATACGCTTGTGCGTAAAGGGGTCGTACATCGGGACGATCTCCACCTCGTACTGTCTTCCCACAGCAACGGTTATGCCCGTTGGACGGGTCTTCTCTGCTGCCATACGCAGACGATCCGTCTTGGTGATGCGGGTGGTCTTGGTCTTCTTCTTGGTGTTAGCCATTGGTGTTCTCCTTGACAATCGTGGAAGCGGTATTCAGCAACTCCAACTCTGCCGTCACAGCAGCGTTCAACTCGGCAGAAGTGTAGATGGCATCAATCCAATCATCTTGCTGCCCGATGTTCATTCCTGCATCGGCATTCATCTTTGCCCAACGAACAGCATCAACGCTGACATGGTTGCTGAACGAGATGCTGGGAACGGACGAATCGTTGCCCTGACCAAAGATGTCGCCATCGTTGGTTCCGATGCTGTTCTGCGTGTGAGAGAAGGTGTTGGTGTTGGGATTGTACGCAAAGGTTGCAATCACCTTTGCCGTGATCGTCCAGTTCCAAAACTTGATGCCCGTGACGGTGATGGTCTTGTCAATGCTCATGTTCTTCCTATCGTTGTTGGTGGTAGTGATGGTGTTGGTGATGGTGCGAGAGGAGGGGCGAGTAGGTGAGGCGGTAGCCATAGACCACAATTATACTGGAAACGGGGGGTCGCCGTCAAGAGGCGGTTTCACAAAGTCCGATAATTATTTACGAAAAACCCCTGTGTTTGCAGGGGTTTTCGGGGGTGCTGAAAAATGTGAATATTTCAGTCTGTCGGGGGGGGGGCGGCACAGGAATCCGTAGCACATCTAAATACAGGAAACGGAGACACCCATGAGATCGTTTTCACAGTTCATCACGGAAGCAAAGCCCTTTGATTCTGCTGCCTTTGATGCCAAGCAGAAAGCAAAGTATGGCAGCAGCATGGCAAAGGCTGCGGCTGATGCGCTGGCTGCGGCAGAGAAGCGCAAGGCTGCACAGCCGAGCCGCAAGCGGTTTCCGTGGCTTTCCAACACAAGCACCCTAACCGCTGGTTGGTGGCATCCCACGAAAGAGGGATTTACATTTACAAGTGGGGGTTATCACATCAAGCACTTGGTGAACAAGTTGTTCCGTTTCGGGATCTCTCACCAAGAGTTGATGGCAGCAGCGAATGAAGAAGCCAAGAAAGACCGTTGGACGAAAGTAGGATTTGGGTGGGCAAAAGACGGCGAGTGGATACTTGAAAGAATAGAAGAGGGGAAGATTGACAGTTCGTTTCCTATCTTCCGATTGGCATATGAGCGTGGTTGGCTTCTTGTCTACAGCGGCAAGGACATGGGGAAATGGATTGCGACGATCTACGGCACGGATGTCAGGAGCATGAAAGGTGCAGTCCGTGAGATTGAAGAGTCGGCGGAAACGAAACGGATAGAGGACTACGAAATTCACATCACGGTCTTTGACAAAGACGGGAACGCCTCACCCAAACAACCACTTACCAACAAGGCACAGCGGGATGCTTACAAGAGGTAAAGCAGCCAAAAAAGAAAGCCGCCCCGTGAGGAGCGGCTTCTTGTTTTCGTGAACGGTCTGTGCCATCAAGCAAAAATCTTGCGGATCTGCTTGTAGCCGTAGTATGCCATCACGGACACTCCCATGACGATGGCTGCGGCTTTGATGTACTTCCAAAAGGTATTCATGGCTTTCTCCTTTCTGTGTTAGTTGATGACTTCTGCGGTGACGGGGACGGGCTTTGAGTGCTTCCTGTACTTCTTGTAGAGAGTATAGGCAAGGTAGGCAATCGCTGCCATTATACCCATCTTGAGCAGGGACGAGAACCATCCTCTGTCAGCCTTCTCCTGCGGCTTGCTCTCCGCTTCCTCGGTGTGTGCGTGGTTCTTCTTGCAACCACATCCCGAAAAGTAGAGACTGCTGTAGTGACGCAACTCGGACTCAAGGTGTCGGATCTTGTTGTCCTTGCTCAACATTTTCCACTTGGTGTCATGCAAGTGAATCATGTAGAGCAGAGACACCACAACAAATCCGACTGTGGAAAGTCCAAGCAAGATGTTGAGAGTGTGTGGGGTCACTTGCAGTCCTCCTTGAAGCAGTCCCATCCCTTTCGCTTTGCGATCTCTTTGGGATATCTTGCAAGAGGAGAGTCTGCTAGAATAATTTCTGAACAGGGATTCGTACCAAATTTATTTGATGTATCACGACGATCCTCCTCAAGCACGATGATCCGTGCTTCTAGTTCGCAACACATCTTCCTCGCCTCGTCGCGCTCGGCGGTGAGGGTGCTGTTTTCTGCGCGAAGTCTTTTGATCTCTGCGATTGCCTTGTCCATCAGCGAAACAGCGTCAGGCGCAACCGCCGCAATGATGTCGTTGTCGCTCACTTGCCGTCCTCCTTGAAGCAGTCCCAGCCGCGAACCCGTGCGACCTCATTGGACTTTGTTGCTGTGTCAAGACCCTGCCAAACACACACTTCTCGCCTCGCCTCGTCGCGCTCGGCGGTGAGGCGTTGAACATCGTTTCTGTTTGATTCCAACGCCAATCGCAACTCCTCAATCAATCGCGTGGCGTTGGGGGTTGCGCCGCTCAAGCCCCGCGTCTGGGCGAGGATTCGGTCGGACTTCTGTGCGAGAGTCATGGCGGAAGTGTCAGTCGTTGTGGTCATTGCAAGTCTCCTTCTGTGTGGTTCTGTGGTTCGTGCCGCTACTTGATCTCCGTGCCTCGCCAATCATCGCAATGAGCAGGATGACGGCGAAGATCGGGATGAGGATGAAGAACACATCGTCGCCAGATGCGCTCCTCCCGTACTTCGTGTGCTTGTATCTACCGCCTACTGGCATGGCTTGCCGTCCTCCTTGAAGCAGTCCCAGCCTCGTAGTTCTGCGGTTTCCTTGAGTGTGTGATAAGTTTTTTTTGTATACTTACAAACAAGTCGCCTTGCCTCGTCGCGCTCTTTAGCTATCTGTTCGTTTTGAATTTCAAGTGCTACGATCTTATCATATAGCACTGCAAACCTAGCTGCTAGTTCAGATGAAATACTGTTAATACGATCTAAGTCTTCATACTTTGGAACCATATATTCTCCTTTAACGTTTCCAGCTGGAATCGAACCAGCAACCTACAGCTTAGAAGGCTGTTGCTCTATCCAGTTGAGCTATGGAAACAAAGCGGGATGCTCAGATTTGCACTGAGTTGTCTAGCTTTTATGCTAGGACAAGGCTTGTCACCTCTGCCATTTCCTACATGGCTGCACCCCACCTGTTAAATGTGCTCGTAGTTCTTTTCGATTACGTCAGCAATCTGCTTGAACGACTTGGGCTTAGTAGTCTTACTTACATCTGTAGGATCAAGACCACCATCGTTAAGGAGAGCAAGATCAATTTCCTGGTTGTTCGGCTTAACAAAACAACCAGTCCTATAGTCATCAGTAGACGTATCGAATCCAGCCCACTCTGCTACTTCAGGGGGAAGACAACCATCTTCTCCATCAATCTCCCACTTAGAAAAGTTACAATCGTGGTCCATGTCTTCCTTTGTATAGGTATGGAAGAACTTGATATTAGGACCCTTCTTCTGTCGCTTACGCTCCTTGAGGTAGAGATCAGTAAGGACACCGAGGCAACAATAGGACTCATTACCTGTCGTGCCATTTACAGTACAAAGCTTTTCACGACCCTGCTTGTACTTGCCAGAGCGAAGGGCCTTGACCCACTTGTTCATAATAGTCTTCTTCATTGTTACTCCTTAGTCAACGTAGATTTCGACCTCAGCACGGATGCTGTTACGAAGATCGTATCGAACTGAATCAAGGATGTCTTCCTTAATTCCATCAGCGCCGTAATCACTGAGATCAAAGTTACGATCCATCCATACATCAATCTTAGCGTTGATGATGTCGTTAAACGTATTATTATCCTCAATGCGCTGCAGTACAAGATCAGCCAACTGATTGTACATTTCAGGTGAGATCATGATTGGTACATTAATTACTTCTTGCACGGTGGTTGTTCCAAGTTGTGTGTTCATGTGTGTGTCATCCTCTAGATCCATAGTAGTAAGTCCCTAGTCCAATTTCAACTACAGGGTTTAGGTCATTAGCATCGACCTCATCATTGCAAAGCTTCTTATAGTCTTCATCTGTAATGATACAAAGACTACAGCCATCTGCAGTATTCCAAGTTGTTCCATCTGACAATACGATGATTGCTTCCATTACATTACCTCAAAACCAGTTATTTCTGCAACAGTTTCATCAAGATCAGTTGCGTCAAATAAACGCGCATCATAATTAATCCAAAGACTGTTTGAATCTCTCTTAATTGATTCAAAGATATCCTGAGGATCATCATTATCTGCAATCTCAATTTCCCATGTTTCTTCAATTTCACGATTAATTACAGTCTGAATAAACATTCTTTTCATTGTTGCTCCTTGCGACAAAAACAGGGCAGTAACGCACTGCCCATTATAGTAGTAGGGGTGGGAGTCGAACCCACATGAGGGCGATTATAAGTCACCACCTTTTACCAAATCTATCAGGCACCCTACCATGTACAGCTATCTGGGGGAATCGAACCCCCACCATGCCACCATTTTATTTACATGTCTGCGAACACGCTAGGCACAGTAGGCACCAGCCAATAGCTTGACCTTAATAATCCAATTGAACGAGTCCATGAGGGACCGAGTAGTATATCTCAACGAATGTATCCATACACCACGGCAAGCAAAGCTTACAAGGCTTGGACAGTTTCATATCTCCCTTTGGACCAAACCTGAAGTTAAGCAAGGTAAGATCATTATCTCTGTAGTTCTTTGGAACCTTCAGTAGTGCATCGAGTTCACTGTGGAGTTCGCAGCTCCTATAGCCGTACTTGGCAGCTAGAGGATGGGTCTTTCTCCTGTTGATTCCAATACCAAGTATACGATTATCCTGTAGGACAAGGGATACATGGTTGTGTGACCTAGGTTGGTCAATCTTAAGAAACTCTTCTCTCGCTATTTCACGATACTTTTCGATGTTCAACTTTGACTTCCTCTATCTCCACGACAAAGTATCCTTCTTCATCGGGGTTAGCCCATTGCTTTGAAATGAACAGAGCAATGATCTGTGAGTCATCATCCCACAACTTACCATTCAACGAATCTAGAATGGCCTTGCTGTAGTTGTCTACATCAGCTCTTGGATATTCTAGCTTGGTTGATTTAGGTCTTGTTACAAAACATTTTATATCGACTGCAAGTTTTCCACTCATTGGAGTGAAGTTCCGCCCGAGGATTCTATTGATTACAATAGCAGCCGCCGAGCGGAACCTCTTATAAGGCCCAGTAAAATATGCACCGAACTTGCTGACGCGGGGGCGTGATGCAGCAACGGGGTTTATTGGGAACTTATAACTCCGCATGAGTCACCTACTTAGAATGGAACTTCAGAGTCGCCGCCATCTACTGGCTTGAAGTCTGAGTTCTGTCCAACGTAGTTGCGCTCAATCAGCTGAATCGACTCCATGTAGAATGAAACCGAATTGTCACGGCTGATGAGAGCGGGAGTGACCTTGACCCTGACTACATCGGAACCGAATGGAACGGTATCCGTTGGCTTGGTATCAGGACCAATGACTGGGAAAGTCTTGATGCCTTCCTTGGCCTTGAGGACATTCTTGAACTTGATGGTCTTGACTCCATCAGCGTCCTTGAGGCCATTGATCTTCTTGCCACCGAGTTCCTTGACAGACGATTGAAGTTGCTTCTGCAACTCAGGTGTAAGCTCAACAGTTACGGAATGATTTGGGTTTCCGAACTTGTCGTCTGGTGACATAAGGTGTGACCACTTGACGGTCACATTACCTGTTACGAATGGCTTGGCGTATTTAGCTTTGGTCGGTGCTGGCATCTGTTGCCTCTCCTTCTACCTTGGGTAGAATGTTAGTGATGTTTGTACGGATATTAAAACTGATTGCATCTAGCTGACGATAGAGGTCGCTAAGATAGGCCACAACAGCTTCCGTAGGAACTGCTGATACCTGTTTGTTCTCTTGATTCTCACTCATTACATGATCTCCAAATACGGTTGTGTGCCATCAATTACAATCCCACAACTAAGGATGGCTTTCTTAAGGTGTGGCTTTGAGTATGCAAGTGCTGCGTGTTTCTGATCAACTCCGCAGCCAACATTCATACCAAAATACATGGTTGTCGGTCCTTTAATCCAGTTAATGGCAGCAAGGGAGTGATGATGTCCACATACTACTGATTGTAGTCTTGCCTTGGCAGCGTTGAAAGCAGGGTACTGACCGCCCCAGCCATCACCATGTACATAATAAACACCATTAAACTCAAAACTATGATCCCAATTCCAATGGGGAGTATGATACACATCACAATAAGACTTAAGATAAATCTCAGGAATGCCATTCTTTACTGCTTTCTTTTGTACCCGTGCATCGTGATTACCAATACATACAGATGCATTCTTAAATGCATTGTACCATTTGCGTACACCTTCCCGAGCCTGTGCCAATTCATCTATGGGTCCAGGCAATGAAGGATTCTTGTCATGTGCTGAGATAGCTTCATGATCAATGATGTCACCAATGAACACGGTATTGTTTGTTTTATATTTACGTTTCATTTCTAGGCAGAACTGAAGATAATCTTCATGATCTGCTGGACAATGCAAGTCACCGATTACCAGTGTTCTCATGTCTCTCTCTCCCTAGTGCAGCGAGCTTAGGCGAGTCTGCACGGAATCTTCGCTTAGCATCTTCTTTCCATTGCACAGCAAGAGGTGGCAATGGCTCACCATTTTCCTGAGGGATTGGTTCATAGACATTGAACTTGCCCTGTAGGTGTAGAATCTGCCACTTGTTTAGGTGGTCATATGTTTGGTTCATTACGTTTGTTCCTTGCCTCTCGGCGTTGTTGTTGTCTGCGCTTCTTGTCTTGTTCGCGCTTGTGCTTTTCGTAATTGAATTCACGAATATCCTTTTTACGAATGTTCTTTTGTTCTGCCATCATACTTCCTCAACCTTAATCACCATCCGCTTAGGTATCTTGTTTACCTGAGCAGTCTCACCAGGGCCGATTGTTGAAGTTAATGATATCTGTTCATCATCATTGTGCAGCACAAAACCAACAGTCAACATTATAGGTAATGGTTCTTTAGCAGAAGTCTTTGCTTCTTCTTTACCAAGCCATTCAGCCCCACCAATTGTCATTGCGTCTACCCAAGTTACCTTGACTAGACGAGGAACCTTATCTGGATACGATACATTCTTAGGCAAAGAAGTACTCTGATTCAAGGACTTCTTTGACTTCGAATTCGTTTTCCCTTTGGGGGATTTCGGGGAGGTAGATCCCGTATCGCTCTTCGATTTCTTTCTTAAGTTTTTCAAGTTGATTCTCCTGATGGATTTTAATAAACTCTTCTCGCAATAGCCTGTGCATCAACGGTACGTCTGGTGCATAGGTTCCATAGGAATCGTGGACAAATGAAAATGCCATGATACCTTCATCCAGCATTCTAGAGATTGTCATAAACATATGAGCAGCATCTAGTGAATGGATGTAGTTTGGAGAAATTGCAAGATACTGCGCTTTACCATCAAGATCTTCCGTAACAGTACTAAAGACAAGTTGTTGACGATTAAACAGCTCAGCATAACTGACTCTCTCAAGTACTTGATTGTAGACATGATGTACCTCAAATCCAGATGGTGTAGTCCATACAAAAGGTTTGTTCATTGCATTAAGGATATCAGCTACTTCTCGTAGCCATTCCTTACCACGATTAGGAGATTCCATAGTCTCGCCTAGACCAGATTGAATTGCTCTGGCTAGCTCAACTACAGCACCGCCTCGTTGTTCCTTGGGAACCCAATCAACATGACCTTCTTGCTTGACATACTTTTGCATACCGTAGAATGTAAGACCATATGCATCGCACATAGTGGAACGCTTGGTTACATTTCTAGGCAACTTGCCTTCCCAGTATTCCAGGAATGCAGGATACCATTTGTTTTCAGGTGTTGCAATCATAAAGTCAGTAGCTGCATCAGCAACAAACTGATACAGATCTTGTGGCTTATCTGTCTTGATTAGATTAGTCAACACAGCAAGTTTACGATTACGCATAATAGCAGCCCAGTGTTGACCACCATTATTAGCACCATCCATTTGAATGGGAAGTTGAGTTAGTCCATCCTTGCGGCATACTTCGTAAACAGCAGCCAGTCTTTGGAAAGATTTGTTCTTCTTCTTGCTTGGATCAATCCATTCCTTATTTGTATATGGATCCTCTGCAATTCTTTGCAGCATTTCCATATTGTCAAGTACCCAGCGTACTCGGTCATCGAATGGTTTCTTGTCTTGATCGAAGAGATTAGCAATGTGTACATACAACCAATACATACCTTCCTTGGTCTGTTTCCTAGGCTTGGCAAAGTGCACAAGTCCACGATCAAAGTCAACACCCTGAGGTGACAACAATTCACAGACTGAATATGCTCGGCCTCGGAAGTCCAAGGTATATGGCATGTAAAAGAAGTTCCATTGGATCATCTTCTTTGCAAGTTCAAGACGAACAATCATTCTTGATCGTGCTTGTTCTTCCTTATACCATTCACCCCAAGCCTCATTGGATTCTTGCATCCACTTGGCTTGTTGTTCCTTAGTACCATCCTCAGGGTATGCACGACTAAATGCATAGTCCCTGAAGGTATATGCAGGAAGATTAGCAAGACGATAATCATTCTCAAACATAGTCTTCATGACTTGGTATACCTTGGTATTTACAGACCACTCGGTATCCATCAGTGCATTAAGACCCTTGAGAACTAGATCTGATGGACGTGAATCCCAATCTTTGGGATCAGCACCAACAGGATGATATCTCTTGATCATCTTCTTCCGTACCCAAGGACTTAGGAATCCACCATCTTCTTTGGTAGTATGGTGTATTGGAGGACAGATCATAGGTCGATAGACTAGACAAGCTGTTTCCAATAGCTCATGTCGTTTCTGAATCTCAGATAAAATCCAGGGTGCAAATGAAACAAGCAAGGACTTCTTGTTCTTACCATTCCAATGCACACGACTCGTTAGGATATCAGAAGCAAGGGCAATCCTAAGCATGTTGTGGCCTAGGTCTTCCTTCTCCTTGGCCCTAAGTTTGGGAATCTCAGTGACCTTCTTGGTAAATGCCTTGCATCTCTTGACAGTCCAGTTCTTAATAAACTTAGATTGCTTACGCCAATCCTCAGAGAATCGTTTCTTTGCTTGTTGATATGCAACAATAGAAACAACATCATCTGCAATTAGCTTGGCAACTTGCTGTGCAACAGGTGCATTAGCAGGGATACCCATTGTGTCATCAAATGATTGGATTGTATTCCTAGTAAGGAACAATCGCATCATTGATCTGATTGTAATGTCTGCCATCTTGGCAGCACCAATACTAAGTAGAGGAGCTAGCCAATCAGGTGACTTACGATTATTACAACACTCGTCAATCCACTTCTGATAGAAAGGAGTGAGGTGAATAACTGCTGACTCTAGCAGTAATTGTTCTGGCTTACCCTCATCGGGTGCCCTACCATACTCTCTCCAATACTTCTCTACACCACTGTTTAGCAAGTCTTCTTCAAATACTTTCTGCATATTGATTCGACGTTGCTGTTCTTCTTTACTCAGGTTTAACCATGAATGTAGCATAATTCTCCTTTGCGTATAGCTATGCTATAAGCACGGTTACTCAGGGGTTACATCACAGTCGGTAAGAGCATACCATGAGTGGGGGAATAGATCAGATAGGATTGCACTGATCTCATTTGCATACTCAGCAATCTCAGCCTGAGCATGGGGAGAAGATCGTTGCTTGTAGAACCTAGCGTATGCAGCTAGGCTACCAGTCCAGTACCATTCCGTGTAGGTCCCGAGAGGTAGCACCATGCGTGCTTGCTCTGGGGCAATGCCGTTTTGTAGTAGACTCTTGTACGCATCGTGACACATATCGACGGCACTTGAATAGATGAGATAGGATTTGTTTTGTAGATCAACTTCGACATTATCTCCAGCTCCTTGTTTAATAGATCCTTTAGGTCGATGCGACCATCGGGGATAGAAATATTCGGGGTCATCATCTACATAGCGACGACTTACTTCATTCTCGACAAAGCCAACCTTGTGCTTGAAGAACTGAGTCCTGATTGGGAATGGAGCCTTGATATGCAGACAAATCTGAGGGTGAGCAAAGGGCGTCCAATGCTCATGCTTAGCTAGATAATTAATTAGCTTGATATCTTTATCAGTCAACTCTTTAGTTTGTTTATTGAAGGATACTCGTGCAGCATTGACAACCATTAGGTCATTGCCCATATGGTTAATATACTTCACGAATCCCTTTGTTCCTATAATGTTCATTGATTGTTTCTACTAGTTTGTCAGGTGTTGTATAGCACCTTGGGATATTAATAAGATATGTCAGTGTAGCACTGCACTTATCCACACAGTCATTGCGTTTAGGCCATAGTCCACCAGTATAATACCATAGATGACGGGATAGACCATCATAAAAGGAAAACTTTGGCAAACTATTGGTATAATTCCTAAGCTCAGGTAGGTTATTAATATAACCTAGATAAAAGTCTTTGTAATTCTTATACAATCTTTCATCAGCTTGGATTGTTGTCCATCTTGGTACCATATCAGTATCAAAGAAATGAATAACAATATCGTCAATCCTGAGTGAGCAATGGTTCCACTTGCAGACAGTTCTCTGCAACATATCTACATATGGAGAGATCATCCTGTCCAGCTTGTAAACTCTCAGGTATAGTTTCATAAACGACCCTATGTTCCGTATATGGTAGGACTACATCACCAGATGGGGTGTACTCTATGATACGGATCGTTACGTCTAGTACTTTAGGCATGGTAAAATAAAAAAGGGACAGCCTAGGGATTACTCCCTAGGCTGTCCCTTTTATTAGACAAATGCAAGTGCAGCATTCATGACATCAACCTTCTCCTTGGCACCCTTGCCAAAGAGAATGTCGTTGAAACGATTCTCTGCCTTCTTCTCACCACGATAGATCTGCTGATGATCCAGCCAATAAGTAACTGAATTCATAGCAGTCCAGAGGTTAGCACCAGAGTGCTTGACCTCGGAATCGAATGTGTTAGACCACTTGACAAGGGCAGAACTAGCTGCCTTGTTGTCAGCAATCTGATCATCATTCATCGGAGACTCGTGCATATCTCCGAACATATTCATGTACACATGAGTCCAGAACGCCTGGACAAACTCAGTGGTTACTTCCTTGCGAGCAAGGACATTAGCCTTGGTTTCAAACTCCTGAGTGCGAATCTTCCAGTTCTCAATGGCCTCGACCATTGACTCAAGACGATCCTGGATATTACCAGTATGCTTGAGAGAGATAAGCATATTGTTCTTCTTGCCCTGCCGAAGAGCCATGTTAAGGGTGTTCTGGCAAATAACACGAATGCTAGTAGGCAGAGAACTAAGGGGCCATTGTCCATCATGACCATTCGTAAACAGAGTCATGGGAATGTTGACATCACCCTTGGGGCCGACATCAAATGCATTGCCACGCATCTGGACAAAGACACGACTACCGTTGTTGAATGAACCAGCAGTCTCAATCTTGACATCAGATCCTTGCAGTCGCTCGCAAAGATACATCAGCTCTTCATTCTGAACCACCTGATAATCAGGACCAACGATGCCAAGGATATGGTCGTTGTCATCTCGGGTAGTAGCAAAGAACTTGCTAGTACCATGCCAGTCCTGATCATTCTCAGACAGAACAAAGATAGGACGCTTGCTAACCGTCCAATCAAGACGAGCCTCAGTCATAGCCTGAGTTGTAGACAGCCCCTCGACAGGGCTTCCGATAGAATTAAATGCGCTCAATCAATCTCATCCTTTCAATAAAGGTGGTAAAAGGATACCACTCTTTGTTATACAAAACCCATCCGTCTTCGGAGAAATCAGTAATGATTCCCCGATCAAACAGATCATTAATAAGTCCAGCGGTCGATGGATCCGTATTGCGGATCAGTTTCGACTTCAGAAGGTTCGTTTCCATAGTCATCGTCAAATCCACACATGGGGTCATCGTTGGGATCGTACTCATCATCCCAAGGATTAGCGGTAGAAACCATTCACATTCTCCGTATGAGGAATGTTCTTAGCGAGATCAAGCATCTGCTGAATCTCATCGCTGAGATCAAGGAGCTCATCATAGGTAAGGCTAACTCGCTTACCATCGACTTCAATGGTAATAGCAGGGCCATAGTTATAACTACGATTCGTCTCAAACGAAGTAGTCATGCTGAGAATAAGCTTCTCAGGAATAGTAAACGTGTAGCCAGAGTAGGCAGAAATGGTATTAGTTGCCATAGTAGTTGTTCTTAATTACCTTGATTCCGTGAATGACATTACTGGTCTTTGAGTATGGTTCGATGATATATCGAACACCAAGTTGATTTGCAAACCTTGCAGCATCATGAATGCTGGTAAAAGCAGCAATACAAAGCTTGTTGTTATAGACGTTCAGTGGATCAATGACAAACACACAATGAACATTATCCGAAGACATTCGACTTAGCATCTTTTGTACCTTCAGACATTATCTGGAGTGATATCAATGAACTCCTGCATGTCGGGACCGCCCCAACACTCGGGAACTTCCTCATTGATGATGTCATTGACAACCTTGGCAAGCCGAGGACGATTGACATCTTCAACACCAATCAGCTTAATATTGATTGCCTCAAGTCCAACGATAATCTGAGAGACATTCTCCTCAGTAACCACATCAATGTCAAGGCCAATCTGCTTAAGCATTGCCTTGTTGGTGGTCAGGGGGGCATTCTCGTCAATGTACATAGCCGCCACATAGGACGGCACCTTGGCCGACTGAGCATAGGTATTAATGCGATTCTTACGCTCAGCAACCTTACGATCCACAACCGAGAGATCAATCTTATTCATAGTTATTTACCACCATCCAACGATGGAAGCTCCTTCATCATTAACAACCTTGAACCATTCAAGGATGTCTTGTGCTTGTTCGAAATCAATTTGATAGGCATTAAGACCAGAGTTGTTAAACTCTCCAAAGACAACTGGATTAGTCAACTTTGAAAGAGCTGTATACATCTCTGCTACAGTATCTGCAGGAATCTCCTCTTCATAGAGGGAGACACCAGTGCAGTATTCAACCCAATCGTTATAGACCTTACCCCTAAAGGAATTACCACCACCAGAGAACAAACCTCCACAAAGATTGTTCTTAGGAAACAACTCGTTAGGGACTAGGTTACTAGCCTCAGGATCATTGTTAAACTTGTGATGATCCTCTCTATATGCCGCGTAGGTATCAAGACCCATTGCTAAGATCCTTTCTGATTTCAGACTCAATCGACACATCAGAATAACCCATTCCGATGTGCATGTGCAGCTTGTCAAGGAGTTCATCCTTGGTATTCCAGCCACAATCAGTGGCTTGCTCCATAATGAACAAGATCATGGACTCGTAAGCCTCAATGGGCACGCTCCAAGACTGATGCTCAGGATGATTATTAAGCCACTCTTGGGTAAGGGCAAGGTAGTTATCGCAAAGCTCACAGGTGCCATAGGCATTGGCTGTGAGACTATACTTACCATCCTTCTCAAGAAGGTAATAGTCACAGCCTTGATATCCATTGGTATCAGCGTACTGCTTAACTAGAGTACACTGAAGACGCTTAACAACCTCTTTGATAATAGACATATACTCTCCTAGGTTAACCTAGGTATAATAATTACTATATTATTATAAACCTAAGTATCTTTGGTTGAACCCCTAGCTACATACTAGGGTATTCGGAAGTGAACGAGCATAGGTTTCCCTATGCTCGTTCGGTTTAGAAAGGAAGCTCAATGCCACCTGGGGTGACAAGAGTTTCAGTATTCATTGACACATCTCCCTTAGGAGATGGTCGGCTGGTTTTACCCTTAAGGCGGGGAGCCTTGGGGTGGCTCGCGTTGCTGTTGTCCCACAAACTAACCTTGTGCTCCTTGCCGTCAATGGTAACAATACCATTGAACTTGGGCGAGTTTGGGTTATCGCTGTTAACTTCCCACAGCGCAATCCTAATACCGTGCTCACTCATCGTCATTCTCCTGTTCGTACTGCTTTATCAGCTCTTCCCATTCCGAAAGAAGTTCAAAATCATATTCCATAGTTCTGACCCTATCCAGATTATTAGGGTTATACTCACCATTGCCAACAAGGCAACAGCAAGTATAGTCATCCCTTGTTGTTAACCCATGCTGCAAATGCAGCAAACGAACTGAACTCCCGGGTAAACCCAGATCCCTTAATGAGATTGATGTACCCAGTCTTACGCTTACGACGCTTAACTTGACGCGGCTTAGACATTATTCCCTCACAAGCTTGTAGCTTTGGATGGTATCACTAAAGACACCCCAGAAAACAAAAACCAACATAAAAGAACCCATGCCCATAAAGATGTAATCCTTATAGGGAAAGTCAATCCAAGGGGAAAGACAAAGAAACATACCCATTAGAAAGACCAGAGTCAATGCCAACTTCTCAGTCAAATCCATAACACACTCTCCTGTAAAGGCGTACTCTCAACGCAAGAGTACATCTTATAAGGGACCGAATTAGCCGCTCGGTCAACACGGAGGAGCCGACTTCTCCCGCTCGGCAAACACTGATATCCAGCAATATGACGGCAAGCTTAATGCTTGGGGACATATCACAAAGATATGTGATAGGCTCACTGATAAGCCCAGTATACCACCATTTAGGTATAAAGCTCCGAATTGCCCGCTCGGAGTAACACGGTGGCGTGTTTACATAAGTATAGATTGCCAGCGTCCATACCTACTCCGCTGCACTCGGAGTTTATTGCACCCCTAGGTGCAGAACCTAGGTGAACCACGGCCAATGGCGTAGCTACTAACTAAGCGTTAGCAGAGTCCGATACACCCCTAGCTGCCTCATTGCGGGAGGTGGGTGCTTATAGTCTTGAGCCTTTTAATGACTTGCTCAGGTCTACACATAATGTGTGTCCCACTATTTATATACCGCCTATGGGCTAGGTTGCTTGCGGTGAATGCCTATCGGGAGATTAAACTCCCTTAACAGGCGGAAAGGGTATGCCCCTCTTGTAGAGCTCGTTTTGGAAACACTTCTTAATGGTTTCCCACTAAGAAGCATGGGAGCCTTTATCTCATCCCGCTGCGGCTCATTACGGGACTGCACAGGTGTTAATCCCTCCAAACCCCAAGCCACCACGCAACTTGAGAGGGAAAAGACCCCATAGCGTTTCCACTAAGGGGTCCCATGTAACCCTATATACCCTTCCAAGTAAGCGGTGTGGGTCAATTACCCCTTACTTGTTAGCCCATTGCCGTTGAAACTGGCATAGTTTTCTATGGGTGTTTCAAGTCCATAGGTGCCACGGCTGGTGTCAGTCGGGACCCCCCATTGTTATGGGAGGGGGCGCACTAGACCTAACCCCTATTTATACTCGTCTAGTCGAGTATTAGCTACAGGATTTTACCCTGTTGACCAGCTAATGTGGCTCACCCATTTAACTAGGCGGTGGGATTCCGCGCTACAGTTAGAACTCTAACAGCCTACAAGGCTATTACAGACCATCTGTGACCATACCGCACTACGGGCAGGGTTTACCACAGATGGCCTGTAATGACCGTATAGAGCTTAGGAAAGAAGCAGGGCTCCCCAGGTATGACCCTGGAGAGCCCATTTTCTTCCATTTCGGAGCTCAGGAAGCCACTTCGGTGGGCTCCTGGACCTCGACGGTGGCCGAGAGCAGCGCCTTGAGACGCTGAACTGCAGCAACAGCCGAGGCAACCTCAGCTTCGGATCGGGTCACGTCGGCAATGATGCCCTGGTGACCTTTGATCTGCGCGACGATCCTTGCCTCGCCCGTCAACGGCTTTCTGTCAGCGGGGTTGCGGACCTTGCCAGTCAGACCCAACGCTCGGAGTTGAGCCAGCCGCTGTTCCACACGGATCGCGGCTTCCTCACGGGACAGTGGAGTTTCCATTGTCCAATCCTTTCGGATGCCTTTCAGTGTCAATGTGACCACATCACCACCCTGATGATAGTGATCCCACTGGCAGTGAAAGAGGGTGTCTTTCATCAGCGACACCCGAGAGTGAAGCCCGAGCACGCAGGACGCACGCAACACACAGGATGTATCGAGGGCTGAACGAAGGGTGGTGCCAAACTCTGCCGTAGGGGCACTCATCCCTAGGGGTTGAAAGCGGTTATTAGTCTACCTGTTAGGTTACAGGGTTAGGCAACAGCCTAACTGAAAGCCCCCTTAGGTTTCCCTAAGGGGGCGACAGTAGGGTTGTTGTCAGTGTTGATTGAGTTTTGCCCGAAGCTCAGCAATCTCCTTTCGCAGCTGTGCGATCTCTTCCTTCTGCTGGATCCACTCCTCGCGAATGAGGTTGTGAACCCTTCGGTACTCTTCCGCCCAAACATCTTCTTTTTCGTTTGCAGCCATTTGTGTGCTTTCTCCGCGTGGTAGGTATGCGCGGCCCACCTGGTTGTCAGACGAGGATGCGGTTCGCCCCTGCCATGACCGTGTCACGGTCAAGCATGGGTCCCATCACAAAGGATGGGAGGATGCTCGCCAGCGCAGGACGAAGATGCTTCTTGCACTCTTCGTACATGGCAGCGGTGTACGCCCTGTCAAGGGACAGGTATCCCTCATCAGGGCGACAGGTCAGCGCGTCGTGCCTCGTGTACACGATGCTGCCAGGGTGCTTCCGCCCGTGGATCTGAATCGTGGTACTCAGAGTACCAGAGTCAGCCAAGGTGACGATGCGACCCAGCGACCCGTTCGGGGTGTCAGTCCGATTGAGTTCGGTGCTGGGCTGGTATGGTACCAGCACCTTACCGTTGCCATCGACAGCACCCTTGATGAAGGGTGCCATTGTCGGCTGGTAGCGGATCGGCCACCCCTGCGCCTCAAAGTACTTGCGGTACTTGTGAGGGATGGTGATGGAGATCTGTGGCAGATCACGCTCGCCCTGCTCATTGGCAGGGAAAGCGGAGAGATCTGGGCCACAGGAGAAGTGAGCCACGGGGTAGCCGCGATACTCACACTCCATGATCTTGCCCTTGCCCATCATCATCTTGATGTGGGCAAGCCAGTTGGTAGTGAAGGACCAGTGGAAGGGATCGTAATCCCTGATGGCAGACAGGGTGCTGTCGGACACCGTCTCAGCCATTGCCTTCAGCTCTTCATCCGAGAGCGGAGACAGATGGCTCTTGATCATGTGGTTCAGGTACTTACGCTGAACAACGTGATCAGAGAAGTCCTTCGGATGAAGGGTGTAACCCTCTTCATCCAGGAGTTCCGCTGCCGATGCTGGCCCGTAGAGGAACGTACCCGCCACGAACCGTGACGTGTACATGACGGGCGTACTGCCAGCCTTGATCCAGTCGGTGCTGCCCACATAGGCTTGCGCCCATGCGGGAAGGCTGGTTGGGACCTTGAGCAGATCCAGCATTCCTGCATGGACCTTCTGCCCATGCAGCACCTTGCTCATGGCTGGTGCGCCAATCGCAAGGAACTGCATGAGCCACCCGTTGGCATGGCCGTCCTTGGACGGCATGTAGCCAAACGATTGACCTGTCTTCCTCGCCTCAGCCACAAAGTGGCACTGGGCAAGGAAGGACAGAAGGTTGCGCTTCTTCTTTCCGATCCCACGCACCTTGCCAGTGGGGTTTGCAGCGAACTTCACTGCTTCGGTAAAGTCACCGCAGCGGATCACATCCGCCTCGGTCACGCCGAAGTTGGCGCAGATTGCAGGGATCCACACCTTAGCAATGAACTCTGCCGAGACATTGATGGGCTCTGCCAACTGGTAGAAGGCAGAGGAATCCCCACTCTCGGTGGTGGGGATTGTTGGAAGTCCTGGGGCGGGACAGGCGTATACACGCCCACCACGCGAATCGGGATACCTCACGAATGAGATCTCCCGATCAGCCACCTTGAAGATGGCTTCCCACTCCCACGTCTGGATGCCTTCCATGAGGAAGCGATCCTGGACACGGGAGATCTCCTTCTTGTTCTCGACCACCGTGTAGGTGGCCTTGCCGAACAATGCCACAAGGGCTTCGACAAGAAGGAGCATGAACTTGTTTACGGTGTAACGCACACCGTCAAGCGTAGTCCAGCCGTCCTGGACTCCGTTGGGAAGTTTCATGGCGGGATGGGCTGCCATGATAGTGGAGATGTCGCCCGTCTGGCGAACCATCTTCCAAGAGGTGAAGGTTCGGTTCCCTTGGATGTATTCCACGGGAACCAGCTTGTACGCCTCGTTGGCGCACAAGGCACCCACGACTTCACCAACAGGTGAGAAGTCATTGGGTGCAGTACCCGCACGGATTGCGTGCGGCATCACAGCCGTCACGATTCCGTGCATAGAGTACTCGGACTTGCCAAGCATCGGAAGGTTCATGTTGTTCCTTTTTTCCGAGTCTTGTTTTTCTACCAGATTCGATCTGTTGGTAGATTACAGACTGCGTGCTTGTGGTATACGCAGCCCACCGATGGGTCACTCACGCTCCATGATCTGGATCAGATCATAGAGTTCGCAGAGATCCTCAGTCCGTCGATCACGATTGACTTTCCGAACTGTTTCGGAAATGAGCGACATCTGGGATGGGGTGTACTGCCCGATCTCGTTTGCGGCCAGCACTTGGCTGGGCATGAAGCCAGCCTGCTTTGCCCCAACGCCCGCCTCCTTCGTGTCGGGGAAATAGATCATCACTTCCTGGTCGAGAACGATGCCGTCAACCAAACCGTTCGGTCGGCTGAAGACAACGAGGAACCGCCCGTAGTGGCGGACGGTTCCATCCTTCTTGCGGAAGGACACCTCGTACACTCGTCCAGGGATGAACTCCCTGACGAGCTCCCTCTGCACGGGCTGCGACGCAGCGATGGGTCGCGGTTGCGGTTGTGCGTCGTGGTGCTCGGGCGGAAGCGGAGGCGGAAGCTGGTTGGCCGCGTCGAGGACGCGAGCCATCCACACGATTCCGACGATGAGGGCGATGACGAGGCTGACGATGATGATAGTGCTCATGACTTTGTCTTTCCTTTCTGTTAACACAGCCTGAGAAACGTTCTCAGACATTGAATCCGTTGTTGACCGCGTTAGTCCACCAGTTGGTGATGGCGTTGGGATCCTCATTCTTGTCCGAGTACGAGAACAGCGCCTTCACGCCGTCCGCGATGACCCAGTGCTGGCGGTCGAGGTGCCCCGCGTTGCGGAGCTGGGCGGTGCGAGTCGGGCAGTCCAGGATGAAAGCCTGGATGCGAGCCTCACACTTGAACCACTTCTGGCGCGACTCCGAGAGCCGCAGCTCCTCGCAGCGGTCGCGGTCGATCTCCGCTCCCTGGGCGTAGATCTCAGTCGAGTTCTCCTTCTCCTTCTTGAACGCCTCCTCCACACCCTCCAGGCGGCGCAGCTCTCCCGAGCACTCCACGAGAAGCTTGCGATCACGCTTCTTCTCCTCCTCCAGCTCGGAGATCCGCTCCCGCAGGGTGCGGACGGTCGTCGCGTAGGCGAGGGAGATGATGGCGATGAACGAGGCGACGAAGACCGAGATGGTGATGATTGCGATGTCCATTGTCAGCTATCCTGTGCCACTGTGTGGCAACGTGTTGCCCCAGCCCCTCGACGTTGAGGGGGATAAGGGGGAAAATGGCTCTTGTTAAGCCATTTCCCCCTCGACAAAAATTTGCGATCCCTAAGTCGATTTGGCATCGACAAATCAAGTCGATTTACTCTAGGCCAGGTGGCGTTAATGGAGTAGTTGCCATTTCTTCTATAGATGGTTCTCGTTTCTTTGGTGGAACAGAAATCTTAGGTTGTTCAACTGGTTTAGGTTGTTGTGGTTGCTGCTGTGGTTGTTGCTGTGGTTTTGGCTCTGGTTTAGGTACCAGATTCCGTTGTTGTTGCAGATAGTTTCTCTGCAATGCTAATGGAATTCCATCCATTTTTGGAATACTTGCAATAACCTGTGGATACTCAGGGAACATATTCCTGAGTACTTGATTTCCTAAAGCATCTTCTGAATTGATCATTAGGTTGTACAGTGTTTCTAGATTTGCATTTCCAGTCTTAGGTCCCGATCTAGTTGGTCCTGCAACACCCCACGCTTGCATCACTGCTAGTCTTACAGGTAGAGAATAAACTTCTCCTAACAAGGGACCAAATACTTTGTATGCTTGTATTGTTGTCTTATCCCATGTGTTGTCATTTTTTACTAATTGGGTTCCTAGGCCAACTATATCCTTTGCCCATTGCATGACTCCTGCTTCACCTACGGAGTTTAGGATACCACCTTGGGCTTGTCCTGTACCAGCAGCTACGGCAGTATTCAATAATAAACCTGGAATGTTGTTACTTGCGATTGGATGTCTAATTAGGAATCTAATTGCTTCTCCCCAGTCTTTATCTTTTCGTCGCATCTTTTCTTCGATGTCTTCAAAGCTAAGTGAACCACGGGCAAGAGCTAACATTACATTGTACATGAAGTCTAGTGTTGCGCCAAGAATGATTGTAAAGGCCATCTTGTGTAGTGGGGATAAACTGCTGCGTCTTAGTAGTTGCTGGGCAACAAACAAGGTAGGATATGACTTGTAGAACATGACTAGATTTGCTGCTAACGAATCATCTCTTGGAGCATCTAATGCTCGTCTTATAGTCATTCCACGAGTTGAATTCATATCTTGGAACTTTGCAAGACTGGCTCTACCTCTATTGATATTGTCCATAAGGGTTTTTCTTGTTAACCCAGGTGGAATAGTAAAGGTAGCTGGAAGTGGTTTAGCGGTATTGCCCAGTTCTACTTCTAGATCAAATAAATTCTGGAATAACAATACACCGTTCCACCATACACCTGTATGTGTTCTTGCAAAATCAAGTGCTTCTAGCTGTTGTCCCTCTAGTAAACCAGAACGGATAATATAGATTGCAACCTCAAGATCAATTGTTCCAAGTTTGTTTTTGTTTAGGAATTCTTGAATTTCACCTTGAGATGTAAATTCTTTTCCGTATGCTCTATATGCGTCTCTGAATTTCATTAGTTTTTTATTACGAAGCATGTTCATAATAAATCTGTTTCCAGCTCCATCCATGCTAACACGAATGCTACGCATAGCTTGGGAGTTGTTTCTACTTCTATTTAGCTTCCATCTATCCCAAAAACCCATTGCTTCTATAACATCACTGGTAGGATCAGTAGCATGTAGGTTATGTGGTAATAATGTAGAAGTCATTTCATCCATAGTTGCCAGGGAATTTGCCGCAAGTTTACGCATTTTACGATTTCTAAGTGGATAGAATTTAATCTTTTTTTGATCGTCTCGACCAACAAAGTTTGTCCATCCTTGAATCTTGTTGTGAATACCTTCTACTAGGATATCTTTACCTAGGAATATAGCCTCAAAGAATGCCTTGAAGATATTGTTTTGGGCAGACATAGCAGCTATTTCTGATTGAACACCTTCAACTATATAAGTAGCTGTATTGATGTTTGAACCAAACCGCAGCAAAACTGCATCCTTTAGTCGAGAATTTAACCATGCCCAAGGTGATCCCAATTGTAAATCGCTTCGTGTTACAGTTCCTCTAGCTTCTTCTAAACCTAAACGAAGTCTTTGTAAAGATTGCATCATTAAGGCATTCTTACGGTCTTCGTGTTGTCGTACTCCATCTCCATCTAGTAAATAGAAGTTAGATACATTTCGTCCACTAGCAGCAGTGATTTCCTCTTCAAACATATCAAGAATCTGAGTAATATTGAAGTATGCTCCAGGAATTCCAACAACTCGTTGTACATGGATTCTTTCAATAGCATCGTATGCTGTACCTCTAGCAAGACTCTTGAACAACGAATCAACACCAGTATCAAATAGTTGCAGTAGAATTGGATCAGTACTTGCAGAAGTATTTCCAAATATATCTGAAGAGTTTAGATGGAATGAATCTACAGGGAACAAGTGAGATGATACACCGCACTTAGAAAGGAAGTCGATTGCAAGGATATCTGCACCTTCCATTGATTCAAAAGAATCTGGCAATAAAGGAATTCTGCGATTAGGAATACTAAAGTAATCTTGTAAATCTTTGTTACCCAGTACTTGAGAAGTCCAAATACGCTTAAGGTCTTTGTTATGTGGAGTAACCAAAGCAATACGATAGGATTCTAACAGAATATCCATATTATCAGTAGTCATTCCATTGAATGCATCTTTAAATGAAATATTACCATCGCGAACTTTAAATAAAGTTTGTGTAAGTAGGTCTTGAACATCTTTAAAGATATCTACTGAGGATCGTGTATTTACATAGTCAATTGAACTTAGGATTGTAGTTCCACCAGCAGAACCATGCTTTACGGCATTACTTGCGGCTTGTCTAACATAGAAATTAAGTAATGCTTCTCTACCAGATTTGGCGGTTGTTGGATTTCCAGCTCTTATATCCGCAATGACTTGTGTTATAAAGGCAGAATCGGCAGCTGGCATTAATCCAGTTTCAAAAGGAATAATTCCAGTTGTATACATTAGTAATGACGAAAATACCGAATCTTGTCCACTATTGTTTAACGCATCAAGTTGCTTGTCTCTTAGTTTATTTTTAATGGTATCATATCCTTGTGTTCTTGCTTCTGGAGTAAGTAACTCAAAGTTTCTTAACCTTAATGGGAATTTATCTAAAGATTTGGCTCTGTCGGTCATCATACTTTCTTCCATCAATCCAAGTAATTGGTTATGGAACAGTTTAATAGCATCCCCAAGCGATGTTACAAGTTGAGTTTCTAATGGATCCTTAGTTAGTATTGGAGTACCATGAACATATCTTACAACTTCCTGTAGTAATTCTAAGTGTTTTGCTTTTTTATATGGGAATTCACTTGTTAGTTCAGCCCAGAGTCGCATGATGTTTAGTACATGAGGATCAATAGCATACTTCATGTTTTCAATACCACCAACATCCGACATAAAACTTCCATTTGTAGTAACAGAAGTAGCATCAATTAGTTCAGCTAGTACAACCATTGGAGCAAATGGACTATTATAGGTTAAACTAGAAGCATTCCAAGAAGCTAAAAGCATACCTTGTGCAAAATTAGTAACTGCTTTTTCAGGTACAAACTTACGAATAGCTCCTGCTACCGTCCAACCATAATCAGATCGTTCACCTCGACGCTCAACACCACGCTGAACTAAAGTTGTCAAGAAAGATCGTTGAGCACCTAGTTGAGATAAACTTCGTCTAGTCAATCTTGTTATAGCTCCTGTTGTGGGATCAGTTGTGTATTGCTCAATGTTTTCTACATCCTGAGCAACTTCAAACCCAGACTTACCCATGAAAGTAATGGTATCAATAGCTTTGATTTCAGCTATTAATCTTCTTAGTTCTTGAGTAAGGGTTGTAATCTTGGTCAGATCTGGTGGAACCTTTGTTTGTTCTACTTCAAGTTCTCGACTCACTTTGGTTCGCTCTGCTGCAAGAATTTGTAGTTTAGCCATTTCAGCACTAGTTAGTGTTTTATTATCTAGTGTTGTAGACACATTTTTAAACGCATTAAAGTGTGCATCTGGATTGCCAACATCGGTTCTATCTGCTAGTCCTTTTCCAATAATAGACATTACGGCTTCTTCGGCATCTAGGAATAAAGACGAATAAGCAGGATCATCTCTTAGTTTGGTAAAGGTATGGAGAACTCTTTTGGCAATTCCCTTGATACGATAGAAAGCACGTCTCCAGATACTTAAACCAGCAGCTACTGATTGGAATCTATTCTCAAGACTATGTAAAGCATCTGCATTTCCAAATGTTTCTCTTAATAGGAAGAATACTCCCATATGTGCAAAGAATTCATCTGAATTATCCATAGCATATTGAACTTCGTTTTCCAGTTGAGCATAGGATTTTCCATTGTTCATTGCCATTAGCATTTCACGGATCATACCTTCAGATCTATCTGTTGAATAGATTCCTGTGATTCGTTTCCACTCATCGCTATTTGTTTTAATAAACTTTACTCTAGCAATGTGAATAAGTTCTTCGGCAAACTTGACAATAAGTTCATTTTCTGGTGTTACCCGCATAGCGGTAATATTTAAACCAATTGTATAACGACCAGCATGTTTTGTTGCACTCATTATACTTTCGCCATTGGATCCCGTATTAAGTTCAAATCCAAGATCTGCAATGATTTCAGGATTGTATTTGCTTAGGTTTCCAATTAGCATTAGTTTCATATCCATTGCTCTTTGAGAAATTACACCAGTCTTAACCAAATGATCCAATGAATCATATAGTTTAGTAGCGAATGCTCTATGCGTTGGATTAGCAAACGAATTGATAAACTCGTTTGGAGTTGTGTAAACAAGTGGACTTGCGCTTGTATTGTATTCTTCATTTGCAATTTCTGGTTCAATTGGATCTTGCTTGATTGTGTCGTAAGCATGTCGAACAATCTTCTGAACTGCCAGTAAATCCATATTGCCAGTAGCAGCGGCAACAGCTTGAATAAAGGTTGGATTAGATGGTAGATCTTCTGGAAGACCTTTCATTCTTTCCATCATTTCTGTAGCAATGTAGAACTCTCTTTTTGTTTCTGCTGGATTATTGTTCATAATCACATTCATTAGTTCTACACCACGTCTAACTTCTGTTTGTACAGATTTAAACTCTTTATTCTTTGGATCAAATTTGTAACCTAAAGTAACAAATCTATAGACATTATCTTCTGCGTCAGGATTTCCAAAGACTTCGTACATCATAGCTAGAGACTTAACTGCATAATTTGTAGTACGAACACCCCGAGGAGCACTGGTAGATTTATTGTACAGTGAAATTACCAAAGTTCCTAATTCAAGTGCTTCATTATAAAATCCAAGTTTATTAGCATAATTAATAACTTTTAGGATATTAACGAAATAAGGTACGTCTGCTGTTTCAACAGTAAGCATTACTGGTCTAATATTACCTAATTCATCCTTAACCATTATCTGTAGGTTTACTGGATTTTCAATTGTTTCTTCTTGTTCGGTAGCTTTGGTTTTTCTAGTTTGTGCGGTTGTTCGTAAATATCCACCAACATCTATGACTCGTTTGGGTAGTCCAGCAAGATTTGTTTTTCTATAATCATTTAGAATCTTTGGTTTTGCTGTCCCAGGATTTGTCATGTGTAGGAATAACAAAGCTTCGTTGATGTCTTCTTCATCTCCACGAAGATTTTCAAACAACTGAGCTTGTTCTTCCTGCATAATCTTGTCAAGTTTGGTCTTAAATCCATAAATTTCTGAGTTTGTTTGAACCGCTAATTCAATATCAGCAAAGAGATCGTAGTTTTCAAGGTTATTCAGTAATTGGATAACCATTTGTGGAGTATATAACCATAGAGTTCCAGGATTATCTACAAGTGTTTTAACTTGCTCAAAGGAATCTGAAGGACCTTGGGTTGTAAGACTAACTACGGACTCGTCTTCACGGATAACAACATGATCTTTGTTTGCTAATCGCAGTCTATTTGAAGAATCTAATACGAATACAAACTTAGTTAGCATTTCTACAGCAAGTTCTTGTTTACGATTAATAATTTCTTTCCAGATTTCACGATATATTTTAGGGTTTTTTCTTGGATCAATCGACTCTAGGATAACAAAGCCAGCTGCATCTCGTTGAATTGTTGTATCTGTTGCGTATTCACTACGATCAACTATTTCAGTAGCAACTCGTTTAGCAATATCACTAGTTAACATTACATGATATAGTTGTAAAACTTCTCTACCGAACGCTGTAATTGGTAGATTTGATGTTTCTTTGATCTTTTTACGACCCTCTTCGCCCTGAGCAATTACTCCAATATCAATGTTTAAACCAAACTTTAAAGGCATTAGTCGATCAATTTTATCGTTTTCTGCTAAATAACTTAATACTTGTAACCAACCAGGAGTTTCACCATAGTTTGATTTAAGGTTTTGGATATCTTCTAAAGTAAGTTGTCGTTCTTCAAAAGTAGCCATTAAGTCAATAGTAGAGAATGTTTTTAAACCACTAAGGGTTACGCTAGAAATACCAACAGTTTTAACAAACCCGTCAAAGAATTTAATTCTAGCTTCTCTTAGTCTTTCTTCGTTTGCTAAACCTTTAAGCGTTTCTCTATTATCGTTTGTTTTCTTTAGGATAGAAATTGCAGGATGTAGTGCTTCATTATATAGACGCATAATGTAATAGAGTCTAGCCCAGTCTTTGTTTTCTAGTAAAGAAGTAAGGCCATGCGTTAATGCAAACTGAGTAAGAACATTCTGAAGTTTGATTGCAATTTGTTCTTGTCTAGACCCTTCAGCTAAACTTAATGCTCCTATAATGTCTGTAGAAGCCATAGGAATATGTGGCATATGTGACTTATTATAGCCTGATTCATAGCCTCTAAATGAAGGGTCTACAAAGTTATTTGGATCTACAGTAGTATTTTCTTTAGCTGTTTGTAGGATTTGATTAAATCTATTGTTATTAACTCGCATTGCGTGTTGAGCCCGAGCAAGCGCGTAAATACCACGTTGTGTAAAATCAATATCAGCATACAAAGGTTTCAGTGCACCATACCCAGGAACTCGGGTATCAAGGCTAATTGTTTTTTGGATATCGCTTTCCATAGGAAGAGTAGTACGGAGTCTTGCTCTTTGGAAAGCTGTTTTAGCTGCACGACGATTTCGCTTGTTTCGTTCGGCTACATCAATTGATACGCCACTTACATTGAATCTACGTCGTTCTGACGCAAGATCAATTCGTTTTGAAATTTCCGAAGCAACGATTTCTTTATCAGACCTAGCCTCTAGTGCTTGGAAGTACTTAGTTCGGCTTTCATTATCAACAGTCATTGTTGGTGGTAGGTAGAATCTAGCTAGATCAAGCATTACTTGACGTAAGAATAGATTCTGAAACTCTTCATCACTTGGTTTGGGCATTTCTCGTACATCCCAAATACCAAAAGGATTAGCTTCCTTTTTATCTGATTCTGGTACTCTTGGTTGAGCGTACTTAGAGCTTTCTGGTCCCAAGCCATACCAGTGTATCATGTGGTGTCTACCGCTGGCGTTTTCAATTCCGTATCTAAAGTAGATTTCTCTATTAAGATAATCTACATAGTCATCCTTGTCAATGTGAACACCCATTACCAACATGTGTAAATCTACAGCATCGTCTAGTAAAACGTGAGGTACAGCTGCTCTTCGGTTTAAACCCCAAATCATAAGATGATTAGCAGCCGCTTCTTCGCCACCAGCAAGTGCAACATTCATTTTATAAACAAAATCGTTATATTGTTTAGTAGACATTTCCTCAATAGCCTGACCATCCCAAAGTTTTGCAGCCTCTTCGAATCTTGACTTGTATTCTGCTTGTAGTTCTTTTTCAAGTTCGGCAATGAATTCTTGTTTTTCAGTTTCAGGAATATCATCTGTACCGAATTTAGTTCTAGTAATATTATTAGCCATTACACGAACCGAAACATTTAGCCATTCTTCCATTGAAGCCATTCTTTCAACGCGACCTTTAGCTTTTTGGGCTGCTTTGCTACTAACTAAAGTAGATGAAAGATTGTCCTTTTTACCCTTAGCACTGAGGACTTGTGATCGTTCTAGTAATAGTTTATTAAGGGCTTTGCGCTGATCTTTGGTAATACCAATAGCTTTACTAATAATAGTATCAACTCGTTGTCCGTTTACAAGAC
>Ga0209770_10000135_pt1 | contig 41626 bp, 40 predicted proteins | sample LauGreSu1BDMLBDD_2_FD_187572 | JGI IMG/M metagenome (GOLD analysis project Ga0209770, IMG submission 187572) | Freshwater lake microbial communities from Lake Michigan, USA - Su13.BD.MLB.DD (SPAdes) (version 2) | ecosystem: Environmental > Aquatic > Freshwater > Lake | place: Lake Michigan, USA... | reverse complement strand
TCTAACGATTGCCAACGCGGCGGAGCATCCGATCCGCTACGATCTTTGGCAGGGGGAAGCTCTCCCCGGCATCCGACCCATGGGTCGGTGCGTCTTAAGAAGTTTGGTGCCCGGGAGAGGACTCGAATTATCCCTCCAAGCTATTGATTCGAAAGAGATAAATCTTTCGGTCTGGCTGAGTTACCCGTTTTGTTACCCAGCTCTTGGTCTGCCTGCGAGCATGACGTTCGCGGTCCATGCCGCTCGCCTAGAGGGTGAGGCCTGCACTCGTCCGGCCGAGCGCGTCGGCGCTTGGGCTCCTGGAGGGCGAGGTCGCAAAGTCCGCTTCGATCAGTGCCGATGCTGGGGGTAGAGAGACTCAATACGCTGGCCGCCGTAGAGTTCCCACTGCACCAGATCATTCGGGTCCCGAACGGTCACCTCGAAGACGATCTCGCGCGCGCTGGTGCGTCGATACTCGCGGATCCGCGACGCGTTCGGCGCCTGGTCCTCGGGAGACGGAAGCCCCGAGTTGTCGTTCCAGCTCATCCCCGGCCTGTTTCGCAGGCACATCGGATAAATCACGAGGATGTTGTCGGTTGTCGGTAACCGCCACGCATCCCCCATCGCGATCGCGCTACGCCCTATGGCGTTCCAAGCTGTGTCGTTGACGGCAACGATGTCTTCGCTGTCTGGAACGCAGCCGCCGAGGCATTGGATCGTGCACGGAGCGGGGCAGGGCCCACCCTCATCGAGGCCAAGTCGTATCGGCTGCATGGACACCTCGAGGCCGAGGCCGGCTTCGTGCAGGGCAAGTACCGTAGCGACGAAGAGATCGCATCCTGGCGGGCGCGCGATCCGATCCCGCGGCTCGCGCAGGTGCTCGAGGAGCGCGGCTGGCTCGAAGTGGGCGGTGTCGCGGCGATCGAAGCCCGAGTTGCCGAGATCGTGGCAAGCGCAGTTCGCGACGCCGAGGCTGCGCCATTGGCGCGCACCGAGCGATTGCGCGACGCCGCCTACCCTGAGCGCTGGGCCTGAGGACCCGTCAATGGCAAAGAAAAGACTGACCCAGGCCATCAACGAGGCGTTCGTCGAGGAGATGACACGTGACCCGCGCATCGTGCTGTACGGTGAGGACGTGATCGTGAGCCTGTTTGGCGACACACGCGGGCTTCATGCCAAGTTCGGCGGTGAGCGTGTCCGCAACACGCCCATCTCCGAAAATGCGCTGACGAGCATGGCGGTCGGCGCGGCGATGACCGGAATGCCGGTCGTCTGCCATCTGATGTTCGCCAATTTTCTGTACACCGGATTCGATGCGATCGCAAACCAGGCGGCCAAGTTGCGCCTGATGACAGGTGGCCAGGCGCGCCTGCCGGTTGTCTTCGTCGGGGCGATGGGCGGAGGGACGTCGACGGCGGCGCAGCACTCCGATACCCCGTATCCCGTTCTCATGAACCTGGGCGGCATCAACGTGGCAGTGCCAGCGACGCCCGCCGACGCCAAGGGACTGATGAAGACCGCGCTGCGTAGTGACGGTCCTACCGTGTACCTGATCCCGCGCACCCGCGGTGGAGTGATGGGCGAGGTGCCCGACGGCGATCATCTCGTGCCATTCGGCAAGGCGACCGTGCACCGCAGCGGTCGCGACCTGACCCTGGTGGCGATGGGTGCCACGGTTTCACATGCGATGACCGTCGCGCAGCAGGCCGCTGAGGAAGGCATCGAGATCGAGGTCATCGATCCGCGCACGCTTGTTCCACTCGATGAAGATGCAATCGTGGCGTCGGTGGAGCGAACGGGCCGCCTGGTGATCGCTGACGAATCACGTGATCGCTGCAGCGCCGCCTCCCATATCGCAGCAGTGGTTGCGGAGCGGGCGTTCGGTGCCCTTCGCGCGCCACCGCACCGGGTCACCGTGCCTAACGTGTCCATGCCGTATGCACCGGCCATCGAGCGTAGCTTGCTGCCGGAACCGGCGCGAATTCTCGAGGCCGTGCGCGCGTCCATGCAGGGCCGCTGAGAACGACGAGGTAGCCAATGAGTCTGGAAATCACGATGCCGCGTGTCGGCACGAACATGGAAGAGGCCACGATCCTGCGCTGGATCAAGGTCGTCGGTGATCGCTTCGCCCAGGGTGAGCCGCTCTATGAGATCGAAACGGACAAGGTCACCTATGAAGTGGAGGCGCCTGCAAACGGGCAATTGCTCGAGATCCGTGTGCCTGAAGGTGAGAACGCCCAGGTAGGCCAGGTCGTGGCGCTATACAGCGAATGAGCCCGCAGGTTCTCGAAACGCTGCACAGCGGCTTCACGGTTCGGGACGTGCGGCGTCTGGCTGCTTTCTTTCGGGACTGCTTTGGATTCCCGGTCACCGAGCCGCGCGCCGCACCGGCAGAAGTGCTGGCGCAGATCGTGGGTGTCACGGGCGCTGACGCCGAGATCGTCTATGTCAGCGCGCCAAATCATGTGATCGAGCTGCTTGGCTATCGATCGCCCGTCAGCGCGACGGCATCCGCGTCTCGACCCTGCGACGTCGGCTTCGCCCACCTCTCGTTCCTCGTCGACGACGTGGCGGCGGTCGCTGCGGCGGCACGGCCCTACGGCTTTTCGGCCACACCGGCGATGCCTCGCATCGCAGCTGGGCCGCATGCCGGGCGCCACGCGACTTATCTGCGCGACGCAGAGGGATTCACCATCGAGCTGATGGGCGGCGGCACGCCGGCCTGAGGTTGGGCCATGCAGATTCGCGCCGGTCAGGTTGCTTTCATCACCGGTGCTGGTGGCGGCCTGGGCGCCGGGATCGCGCGGGCGCTCGCGGCGGAAGGGGCCGTGCTGGCGTTGGCGGATCTGCAGCCCGAGCTGCTGAACGCGCGCCAGCAGGAGTTCGATCGTGCCGGCGTCCGTTGCCGAACATGGGTACTCGATGTCTCTGATCGCGAGGCCTGGCGCGATGTGGCCCAAGAAGTCGAATCGCAGCTCGGAGCCGTCTCGCTTCTAGTCAACAATGCCGGCGTCGGGTACGTCGGCGCGCCGGCGGACCAGGTCCCCGCCGTGGACTACGACTGGGTCATGGGCGTCAATGTCATGGTCGTGATCAATGGCGTGCTCGCGTTCGTGCCGACGATGCGTGCGAGCGGCAGGCCCGGACACGTCGTCAACGTGGCATCCATCGATGGCGTGCTGCCTGAACCGCACCTCCACCACGCACCGTACTGCGCGTCCAAAGCTGCCGTGATCGGATTCTCGCAGGCGCTACGCAACGACCTGCGTCCCGCCGGCATCGGGGTCACGGTCGTCTGCCCGGGGCTCGTCCAGTCGGCGTTGCCCGAGTCGAGTCGACTCCGGCCGACGCGATTCGGCGGCGCGTATTTGCGCGATGGGGCAGATGCTTTCAAGAGCGAGATGGCACGCAGCGGAATGCCGCCGGAGCGGGCAGGTCGCTTCGTCGTGGAGGCAATCCGACAGAATCGCAGCATTGCCTTCACGCATCCGTCGGATCGCGACCGCGTGCGCGCATATTTCGACGAAGAGTACGAGTCAGCCTTCGAGTGGTCGCGCACGACAGCCGACGGTCTCGACGGGAAGGAATCGAGTGCGCCATGAGCGCAAACACGGCACCGTGGCCGCGGAATCAGTGGTACGTCGCGGGCTTTGAGTCGCAGGTGAGTGCAGAGCACATGCTCGCGCGAACGATATGTGGTGAACCTCTGGTGTTGTATCGCAACCCAGATGGTCGGCCCGTCGCGCTGCTGGATCGTTGCTGGCACCGCCTCGTTCCGCTGTCGCTAGGCGAGCTAACGGAGCGAGGCATACGCTGTGGCTACCACGGCGTCGAATTCGGTCACGATGGCGCGTGCGTGCGGATTCCGGGGGTGACCCGCGTGCCACGCGGTGCGGGCGTGCGTCGATTTGAAGCCTGCGACCACGATGGCTATACGTGGGTCTGGATCGGCGATGAACCCGCGAATCGCCAAAGATTACCGTCACTACCCTGGCACGAGGACGCGACACTTGCGCGATCGATTGGCGATCGTTCAGTGGCCTGCGATTTCCGTCTGCTCGTCGACAATCTGATGGATGCCTCGCACCTTGCGTTCGTGCACAAGGGCTCGCTTGCAGATCCGGATCTGCTCGAAGTCGCGCCGCAGGTGCATGTCGATGACGACACCCTGGAACTGCGACGCTGGATGCCGAACTACCATCCATCGCCTTTCTACAGGCGGATCTTCGGGTCTGATGAGCCCTGCGTACGGTGGCAACATACGCGATTCATGCTGCCTGGCATCGTGGTCAACGAAGGCCGGATCGCGCGCGAAGGCAGCGTGACATGCTGGCCCGAAGCCAACGCGGGGCGCGGTGGCTATTTCATCAATGTGTTGACCCCGGCGACGTCCACGACTTGCCACTATTTCTTCAGCTATGTGCGGAACTGGGAGGTGGCCGACGAGGAACTGACCCATACGCTTTCGGCCCAACTGCGCCGCATCATCGACGAGGACGTCGTGATGGTCGAGGCGCAGCAGAGTGCATTGCAGGTCACGCCTGATCTCGCGCCGGTGTTCCTCGGCGTCGACGTGGGCGTCCGTCACGCGCGGCGGATGCTCGAGGCTCGGTCGGCGCCCTCGGCAGTCGCGTCTCCCTCCGACTGAGTGCGCTGCGCTGTTGTGCTCGCGGTACGATTGGATGATGAGATCCACAGTGCTCGTGGCCGTCATCGTTCTGATCGGTGTGGCCGGCTCCGCGTACGCAAGACCGCCAGCGACGGCGGGCAGCACCGACGGCGCGAGGCCCGCGCCCGGTATGGTTTTCATCCGCGGCGGCGAGTTCACGATGGGGTCATCCGACCCGATGTTCGCCGACGCGCAGCCGACGCATCGCGTACGTGTGAAGTCGTTCTGGATCGATGCTACCGAGGTGACGAACGCCGACTTCGAACGGTTCGTGGCGGCCACGGGCTATCGAACCCTGGCCGAGCGGCCACCAGACCCGCGTTTGTTTCCGGGCGTCCCTCGTGAGCTGCTGGTGCCGGGTTCAGCTGTGTTCCAGGATCCGCGTCGTTCCGTCGCATTGACCGATCCGACGCGTTGGTGGCGCTACGTGCCCGGAGCATCCTGGCGCGCCCCTGAAGGTCCGGGAAGTTCGATCGCGGGGCGTGCCGATCATCCGGTGGTGCATATCGCATACGACGACGCGCTCGCCTACGCGGCGTGGGCCGGCAAACGTCTGCCCAGCGAAGCCGAGTGGGAGTACGCCGCGCGTGGTGGACTCGATGCCAAGGAGTTTGTCTGGGGCAATGAGTTTCGGACGCAAGGGAGGTTCATGGCCAACACCTTCCAAGGCCGGTTCCCCGACGGAAATAGCGGCGCTGACGGCTACGTCGCGACGTCGCCCGTGAGAGCGTTCGCGCCGAATGGTCATGGCGTGTTTGGCGTGGCAGGCAACGTCTGGGAGTGGGTTGCGGACTGGTATCGACCGGACTACTACGCGCAGCTGGTAGCGCATGCGCGAGTCAATGCGGATCCGCGCGGCCCCGACAGCAGTTTCGACCCTGACGAACCCGGCGTCGCGAAGCGTGTGCAGAAAGGCGGATCATTTCTCTGCACTGACGACTACTGCGCTCGGTATAGACCTGGCGCGCGCGGCAAGGGTGAGCCGGGCAGCAGTGGAAACCACATCGGGTTCAGGTTGGTCCGCGATCCTTGACCTGACCGGGGCCAGCAAGCGGTGAAAGTCGGAGCGCAGCGCCGCGTGCAATCCGTTAGCATGCGCCCCGAGAACCGATCAGAAAGACTCGGTTTTCGTGTCTCGAAGGGACTTAGAGATCACCTTCGAATTGCTACCTAAATCCTTGAAAAATAAAGGAATTTGGTGCCCGGAAGAGGACTCGAATTCTCCCTCCAAGCTATTGATTCGAAAGAACTAAATCTTTCGGTTTAGCTGGTTTACCCGCATTGTTACCCAGCGTGATAGATCGCTGTGCTTACTTCAGAATAGACATCCCATGCGATGTCACATAGAATCGCTTCGTGCGAGTTGCTCTCGATACTTCAGTGCTCGTCGCAGGACTTCGAAGCCGGCTTGGCGCCAGCAACCAGGTGCTGGTGGCTGTCGCGGAGCAACGCATCAAGCCGATCGTAACTACAGCGGTGTTTCTGGAGTACGAGGCCGTGCTGCTGCGCGCTGAACAACGTCTGGCCACGGGCATGAACGCGGCCGATGTGGAGGGATTCCTCAGGGCGATGGCCGCAGCGGCCGAGCCGGTGGAGATCAGCTTCAGGTGGCGTCCGCAGCTACGTGACCCTGCCGACGAATTGATGCTCGAGGCGGCGGTGAACGGCCACGCTGAGGCAATCGTGACGCACAACGTGACGGATTTTGAGCCAGCGTCATCGAGATTCAGCATCCGGGTACTCACGCCCGCGCAAGTGTTGAAGGAGTTGTCGAAGCCATGAGCAAGAGCACGTATCCGTTGAAGTTGCCGAGCTCCATCAAGGCGGCAGCAGCTGAGCTCGCGCGCGAGGAAGGCGTCTCGCTAAATCAGTTCATCGCGGCGGCCGTGGCGGAAAAGGTCGGTGTGCTGCGTACGACTGCAGAGTTTCTTAGAGAACGGTCCGGCGATTCCAAGCCACAGGATCTGCTGCGCTATGTGCGCGCGGCCCCGCCGGTTCCGCCTGCGGCCGGTGACGAACTGGGTTGATGGGCTGGATCTCTGAACAGGCGCCGTATGCTGACCAGACTTCGATATGAACCGACGTCCAAGCCTGATCAGGGTGCGACAGGATGCTCTCGTTGCGAATCGTCTGCTTGCCTAATCGGGCATGGTAAAAGTCGATGAAGAAGCTTCTCAATCCTCCGCGCCGGTTCATAATTCAGCGCCTTCGATCAATCGCTGCACGCCTACGGTGTTCGGGAAGATCGAGATCACCGTTTGGCACCGCGCCCCGCATTGTTTCCGCGTCGAATTCTGGCGGTCGTACGCGACCCATCTGTGGCGTTTCTGCGAAGCGGAGGCGCGTGACATCCAGCGCCGCGTTGCGTGCGGCCGCGTGAGTCGCTCGCCCGAACACTCGTCGCGGCCGCGCATCGCTGTGACGCGCCGTCTGCCCGATCCCGTTGAACAGCGGATCCGACGGGACTATCTGATCGAGGGGGAGATCGCGGATCGCGAATGGACCTTGGCCGACTGGGCCGAGCGTACGTCCCGAGTCGATGGCGTCGTGTGCACGCCGGCCGATGCGATGCCCCGCTCTGTCATCGAACAGCTCTCCAACACCATCAAAATCATCGCCACGTTCTCGGTGGGATATAACCACATCGACGTGGTCGCGTGCGCCGAGCGCGGCATTCAAGTCACCAACACACCGGGCGTCCTCACGGATGCGACAGCCGATCTTGCGATGCTGCTGCTGCTCGGGGCGGCTCGGCGGGCGAGCGAAGGTGAGCAGCTGATGCGCGCAGGACAATGGACGGGCTGGACGCCCACGCAACTGCTCGGCACCCATCTCGGCGGCAAGTGTCTTGGCATCCTAGGCTTCGGGCGCATCGGTCAGGCAGTTGCGCGTCGCGCGTGGGCATTCGGTATGGAAGTTCACTACCTCGCGCGGAGCGAGAAGCCCGATGCAGCGCCCGCAACATGGCATCCGGATGAATCGTCATTCTGGCCTCGATGCCAATTCCTTAGCCTACACCTGCCCGCGACGCCGGAGACCGCCGGCTACCTGAATGCCGATCGGCTGGCGCGCCTTCCGCAGGGCGCAATCGTCATCAATACTGCGCGCGGCGACATTGTCGACGATGATGCGTTGATCGCTGCGCTGCGGACGGGGCACATCGCGGCAGCCGGTCTCGACGTCTATCGAGGCGAGCCCGCATTTCGCGCGGAGTACGCCTCACTGGCCAACACGTTTCTGCTGCCGCACCTCGGCAGCGCCACGCACGAGACGCGATGTGCAATGGGCTATCGCGTGCTCGACAATCTAGACGCGTTTTTCGCCGGACGTACACTGCCTGACATCGTGCCCGTGGCCCAATGAGCGCTCCGCACCCAACCCCTCCGCGGGTGCTGCATCGGATGGAAGCTTCGCTCGAGGCCGTCGATACAGAGTCCAGCGTTCAGAGTCCAGAGCCCTGTATCGGTCTCTCTCTGAGCCGCGTGGTAGACAGTGCATCTGTGTACCGGCGCTGGGCAGCGAAGCCGAATCGGTGGCGAAAACTGTCGAACGCTGCGGGTCAGTGGCGTTGGGCTGCGACGTGCTGCTGCGGCGCGCGTCGTGCGTGCGAACGCATTCCTGCGTCGGATTGTCGAGGGAGGTCGACCGTTGGGCGAGGCCGAGATTGAGTAGTGAGCGGATTCAAAGCACACAATGCGGGCGCGGGCTGAGAACGTACGCGTCTTAGTCGTTCCAGAACTTCTCAATGATCGCGCGGATGGTCGGGTAGTCGGAGTCCGTGTCACCGACCGCCTGTCTCTGCAGAGCAAGTTCGCGCTTCATCTCCGCGATGATGTTCCGATACTGCGGATCGGAGTACCGGTTGACGCGTTCCTCTGGATCGATCGATAGATCGTAGAACTCCCAGCCGGGGGGGGTCGGAACCGCCCAGCGCGGCGCATAGTCGCCGTCAAAGATGCGCGGCGGGTTCTCCTTCTGGTCTGGCTGGCCGTAATGTATTCCGTAGAAAAAGATCAACTTGTGCGTGCCAGAGCGAATCCCGAAGTGCGCCGGAACGTCGTGATGCACACGATGCATCCAGTAGCGGTAGTAACTCGCGGATCGCCAATCTCGCGGCGGAGTACGTCTCAGGAAGCCAAGAAAACTCCGCCCCTGCATTTGAGGTGAAGGGGGTGCACCAGCAAGGTCCAAGAGGGTAGGCGCGAAGTCGGTGTTGTTGATGAGCGCGGAGACGCGCGACGGCGCACTGATCTGCCGCTGGTCCCTGATGATCAGTGGCATTTTCAGCGACTCTTCATAAATCCACCGCTTGTCTTGAAGGTCGTGCTCCCCCAGCAACATGCCCTGGTCGCTCGTGTAGATGATCACCGTGTTGTGCGCTTGTCCGGAGTCGTCCAGGTAGTCGAGCAGGCGCCCCACATTGTCGTCGATGCCCTTCACACAGCGCAGATATCGCTTGAGATACTCTTGGTAGGCACGATGCGTGAACTCACGCTCGGGAAGATCCGTGGGGATACCAAGCGCTACGCCAAGCGAGCGTGGAAGATTCCGGCGTGAGATGGAGCTGCCGATCGCGTGACGCAAGCTATCGTCGGGCCCGCGAGTCGAGAGGGAACCCCAACCGGCCTGATCATATAGGGTCGTCGGTTCGGGCACTTCGACGTCGGCCAGGTATGGTGCGTATCTCGGAGCGAAATCAAACGGTGCGTGAGGCGCCTTGTACTGCAACATCAAGCAATACGGCTGGCCGGGACGCCGACCTTCCAGCCAATCGATGGCCATGTCCGTGATCACATCGGTAGAGTGGCCCTTGCTCTTGAGGATGTTGGCTGGAAATGGACGAGGACCACGCGTGAGGAACGACGGGTCGCGATAGGAGCCCTGATCCGGAAGGATCGCATAGTGGTCGAAGGCGGTTGGTTCCCTTCGCAAGTGCCACTTGCCTATCAAGGCGGTGAAGTAGCCCGCATCCTTAAGAAGAGTAGGGAGTAACTGTTTCCCGGGGTCCAAGGCACCATCAAGGTCCAGAACACCATTGGTGTGGGAATACTGGCCGGTCAGAATCGTGGCGCGACTCGGTGTGCATATTGCATTGGTGACCAGCGCGTTCTCGAAGAGCGTGCCGGAGGCCGCGAGAGCATCCAGTCTTGGTGTCGGGTTCAACACGGCGAGTCGACCGCCATAGGCGCCGATGGCGGTAGTCGCATGGTCGTCGCTCATGATGTAGAGGATGTTAGGACGCGCCTCCCGGGATAACCGGGACGCACCCCAGGCATGCCCGGACATCGACAATCCGAGCGCACTCAGCAGAGCTTCGCGCCGATTCAACTGGGGTATTACTCCAAGTGGCGAGCTGCGGAATTCGGGATGACCCGCACCTCGATATCCTTGAACTGGACAACCATGGCGATGTCGCGATGGATCTGCAGCGCAAACGCACCCTCCATCGAACGGGCGTCTGCATCGTCATCGATGACGTCGACGGTCAAGCTGCCATTAAGCCAGTGCATCAGACGGTTTCCCTTGGCGACGACGACGTAGTCGTTCCACTGCGGGTAGGGGCGAGCGTTGGTTCGGATCGAATCGCAGGATTGCGCCGGGCTCTTGAATTGGCGCTCGAATCCCCTGGTGGCGGTATCTACGGAATGCACGACCCTCACGGATTCGCCACACCGCGCGAGCAACTCCCTGCCGCGCTCTTCCCAGAGCATTGCGAAGGTGCGATCGGCATTCTGCGTCACCACATTGGCCTGATATCCGATCACGGAGTAGGGCCGCGAGCGGTCCGGCCTGCTTCGGTACTGAAGCCCAGAGTTTCCTACGGGTGTCAGGAACCGATACTTCAGGCGAAGTTCGAAGTCGGAGAAGCTACCGGCATGAATCAGAAACGTGTTCTCCGCAAGCGGAACGGTAGTCTGCCCTGTGATGGCGCCATCTTCCACGGACCAGAGCGATGGATTGCCATCCCAGCCGTCTAGGTTCTTTCCGTTGAACAGAGGCCGGAACTGACCACTGGCGATAGCGGCGGAAGCGTCGGGGGCAACGCTGGATACGCCCGCCGGCTGGCGACTCGCGGTGCAGCCGCTCAGAGTCGCGGCAACGCAAATAGTGCACAGCAGGATCACTTCGGCGGTCGTGCGACGGGACTGACGGAAGAGGGCGTCACTCACCGTGCTTCGCGCTCTCATCACCGGTCGACTCACTACACCACGATACGAGCGGGTCATGCCTACTCTCCCACCACTTCGCGCCATGGCGAAGAAAAGCTGATCGCCATGACGGCCCGGTCGGTACCGATATTGGTGGCGTTGTGAACGACACCTTTCGGAATGCTCACCGTATCGCCGGGACCCATTTCCACCGTGACTTCATTTATGGTGTGGCGAATACGGCCATGCAATACATGCAAAACCTCATCGCAGTTCGGATGGAAGTGCCGCGGGTTTGCCTCGCCCGGGTCGATCATGACGATCCCCGTCGTCATGGAGTCGGAGTTGCCCAACGGCCCAGAGACATGCCAGTTGATGCGGCCCCAGGGGAAGTTGACGACTTCGTTGTTCTCCGCGCGCGACAGCACAGCAGTCTCTATCGGTGGCCGTCCATGTCGAGGGTTCGCGAGCTTGCTAGCCAGCCGGGGTTCCGCTGCGCTCTGGACACCGCCGGCTGGCACCTCGAGCCCGGCGCTCCAGTAGATTGCATTGAGGACCAGTGTTCTGACGGAGGGGATGTCCAGTGCGTCGATCGAGTGTGCTCCTGTGAAGGCGAACGAGCGCCCGCCTCCTGGTCGCTGAAAGGCCCACGCCGCGACGATCTCTCTTGAGGAGGGCGTCGCGGTTTGCTCCGGCGACGAGTGCGGCGTCATGCGGCCAGCCAGGATGGGGGTAACCCCCTCTCCGGCTGACGATGTCCGAGGCAGGGCGTCGGCCTCCACCGTGTAGTTGAGTGCGGCAATCCCCTGGGAAATCGGGTGAGCGTTGTTCACGGGCGCAGCCGAGACGGTGGCATCCCCGGACGTCGCGTCCGGTCCCGCTGAGGTGATCCCGAGCCAGCGGCGAAAGTCGTCGGCGCGTTCGCGAGGGGGCGTCGACGCAGTGTGCAGCGTTACCAAGCCAACGCCCGAGGCCATCAGCTTGTCGAACACGGCACGCCGCTGCGCATCAAGCAGCGGATGGCGTTCCCCACCATCGAGGTACAGCACGATCGCCGAGGCACCCTCGAGTTGTCGCGAATCGGGCCATCCAAAGGGGAATTCGCGCACCTCGACTTCGGCTGATCCCTTGATGCCGCCGGACTGCACGAGGAGCGTCTTGATTGCGCGAACGCCGTGGAAGTATTCGTGCTGACCGGTTGATTGATTCCGGGGCCCACCAATCACCAGGATCGACTTCGTAGATGAGCTCCAGGCAGCCGGCACTGCGGCGACGAGCACTGTCAGCAGTGCGACAGTGCGCCAGGCCTGACGCATGCGTCCTGCCGCTTTCGTGTCAGACCTATCGTGAATTGCATCGAGTTTGAGCATGTTCGAGTACCTCATATGTCGGCGGGAGCCTTTCTTCGTAAACCCTCTGCCTGCACGGTTAGGCCGTTGCACTCTGCCGCGCGCTATCTCAGCTGTGCAGCACCGCGAGCAAGGCGTCGTCGGGTCGATTCTGCATTCGGCACTGATCGTCGAACATCATTGCGGCGCGCCGGTGCGAGTCGTACGGTCGCCACGGCTCGATGTTCGGCAGAGTAGGCTGACCGGTGGCTGCAAAAGCGGCCCAGAGGCCACTCATGGCCGTCCCGAGCGCGCGCGGCCGGTGTCCGCCGCCCGTTTGCTCGGGGACGAGATCGGTATTGGCGAACACGAACGCAATGTCACTTGTGTGGAAAGCGCGTGGACGGCCTCGGAACAGCGGTGTTCGCCACGTGAAGATGTAGTTGTAGATCGGGGCCGAGCGTACCGTTACGGCTCGGCTGCAGAACTCGACTGCGGCGAGACGGAAACGCCGACTTTGAATGACGGACAATACGTCGATCGGTAGCCACGTAGGCTCGGTCGCGCGCGCAGCCGCGATCGAGCGCTCCGTCCGGGCACCGAGCTCCGGCCTAAGCAGCGCTGGAAGCATTTCCCATGAGATGTGCTCCAAGTCTGGATTGTCGCCACTTGGTGATATCTCGTTGAGCGTGTTGCCGCAAATCACGGGTACGGCGGCGCTGCGCAGTAGTGTTTCGCGATCGCCGGGCTGATAGGGCATGGATGGCACACCGGCGGCAGGCTCGAACCACCAGTCAGGAGAGCGCCATTCTAAAGTCGGATTCTGTTGCGCCTGGACGCGACGAGCCGCCTCGTCGGCGGCCCGCACAAAGGCATCGCTCGGCATCGCACGCAGCCTGTCGGCCGCCCGCGCGCCCGTAGGCAGGTCCAGCACGCGCAGCAGTTCGCGAGTCAGTCGCGCGGAAGTCTCCAGGTCATGCACCTGGAGGCGTGCACCGCTCTGGATGATCGCGCCTGCGAAAAGGCCGGACGCGCCGGGCATCCCCAGCAGGCAGCTGATCTTGGCGCCGCCGCCAGACTGGCCAAACAGGGTGACACGGTCCGGGTCGCCACCGAACGCAGCGATGTTCGTTCGGATCCAGCGCAGGGCGGCGACGATGTCGAGCAGCCCGGCGACGGGGGAATCGGCAAGCTCATCGCTCCCGAGACCGACCAGATTCGAATATCCGAGCGGACCGATCCGATGATTGAGGCTGACGACGACGACATCGCGACTCCGTGCGAGGTTCTCGCCATCGCTGGCGAGGTACTCCTGACTCGAACCGGTGCGAAATCCCCCGGGGTGAAGCCACACCATCACAGGTCGCTTCGCGCTACGTTCCCGCGGTGCCCAGATGTTCAACCGCAGGCAGTCCTCTGCAGCATCGCTGGGTGGTCCCAAGGGCGCCATGAAGCGCCAGATGCTGCTGGAGCGATCAAGCGAAGGATCGAGCGTTGGGCATCGCGGTCCATAGGAGAGTGTCCGGCGTACGCCCGTCCATGACGGCAACGGCGGCGGCGGGCCGAATCGAGCTTTTCCTGAGGGAACGCCGGCGTAAGCTACGCCCTTCCAGATCAGGACCCCCGATCGGCCATAACCCTGTAGCCGGCCCGAGACAGTTTCGACGACAGGAACATCGGTTTCGAGGTCGTGCGGAATGATCTCCGTGCCCCGCTCAATGGATGAACCGTCTGCGATCGCGCGGGTCACCGGTATTCCGAGCAGCGCCAGACTCGCTGCCTGTAGCAGCCGTCGTCTATTGAACGGTGGGCGTGTCCAGCGTGCTTCTCGTTGCGACGTCATAGGGGCAGCCGTGAAGCGCCTTGGCGTCAACCGTGAATCGGTGCGGCCGGACGGGTCGTCATGGGGTCGAAGAACCGCACGTTGCGTCCCAGGCGGTCATGGTCCCCCAGATCTTCGCGAACGCGCTCCGCGGCGTCCAGCAAGCGCGCGACGATCTCTGGATGCTTGTCTGCGACGTTCCGCCGCTCCCGGAAATCGCTCGCCACGTCGAACAAAAGAGGCTCGGCTATCGGCCCGGAGTCCTCAGGGTCGTTGTGCTCCGATGGAACGAGAGGCCGAAGCCACTCGGGGTCAGCCGGTCTCGGCAGGTGCAGCTTCCATTGACCCTGTCGTACTGCCTGAAGATGCGTCCACAAGTAGTAGGCAAAATCCTCTCGCGGTGAGAGGTCCGACTGACCGTGCAGGAACTCGCCAAGATTTATTCCGTCGATGATTCGATCGTCGGGCACGACGGCGCCTGCGAGCGCTGCGAAGGTGGGCAGAAAGTCCTGCAGGGCCACCATCTGCGAGCTGCTGCGCCCCGCGCGGATCCGTCCGGGTGCCCATACGACGCCGGGTACGCGCATGCCGCCCTCCCACGCGGAGGTCTTGCCGGCGCGGAACGGACCTGCTGATCCGCCTTCTTCACGCTGCTTGATCCACGGCCCGTTGTCGCTCGTGAAAACCACATATGTATTTCGCTCTAGGCCGAGGCGACGCACCTCGTCGACAACGCGCCCGACGTTGAAGTCGAGTTCTTCGACTGCATCACCGAACAGGCCGCGAGGCGATCGGCCACGAAAGTCCGCGGAGGCCGCCAGCGCGACATGCGGCATGTTGGGGCACAAGTAGACGAAGAAAGGGCGCTTGCGGTGGCTTTGCATGAAGCGGATCGTCTCGTCGGCGTACCGCCTCGTCAGCGTATCCTGGGCAGCGGGTTTCTCGACGACCGCTCCGTCCCGCAGCAACACGGTGTCGGCCAGGAAGTCGTTGCTGGCCGGCGTGCCGAAATGCAGGTCAAAGCCCTGTGCGTTCGGGAGCAAGTTGACGTCGTAGCGATTGTTCGAGTGCCCGCCAAGACCCCACTTGCCGATCATTGCGCATTGGTAGCCGGCGGGCTTCAGCACTTCGGCAAGCGTCACTTCCTGGCGGTGCAGGGTGGTGTGGCGGAACTTCTTGTTGCCCGGCTCGGCTACCCGCATCGGGTAGCAGCCGGTCATCAGGGCCGCTCGCGCGGGTCCGCAAAACGGTTGCGCATAGACGCAAGTGAGCTTGAGGCCCTCGCGGACAAGGGCATCGATACGCGGAGTTCGGATGTTGGGGGAGCCGAACGCGCCAAGATCGCCGTAGCCGAGATCGTCGGCGCAGATCAGTATGAAATTCGGTGGGCGAGAGCTCGACGCGCCCCGCGCGACACCCGAGGCGAGAGTCGCGGCACCGGTTTGAAGCAGTGTCCGGCGGGTCAGCATGCCTCAAATATCTCTGCGAGGTGGGGTCGTGTCAAGGATATTTTTGCAGCAAACCTATCGGATTGCAGCAGAACATTGACAGCTCCGTGCCGCATGCGATGATGCAGTTCGTTGGGGATGCCGGGGTCGGACCTGCGGTCGTCACTTCGCGTCGGAGTGCCGCCACATGTCTCCCGTGCGGCATACCGCACCACGCTTCTCACCCGGAGATCAAGGTCCATGACTCTGCCCGAGACTGGCGCAATCACGCTTCCTCCCGAAAAGCAGTGGTTCACGCATGATCGATTTGGTCTGTTCATCCACTGGGGGCTTTACTCGCTCCACGGGCAAGGTGAGTGGAACATCAGTCGCAAGGAAGGCGACTTCGACGGGTATCAGAAATACTTCGATCACTTCAATCCAGATCTGTTTGATCCGCGGGACTGGGCGCGTCGCGCCCGCGCTGCGGGGATGCGCTACTCGATCATCACGGCAAAGCACCACGACGGCTTTTGCCTTTGGAATACGAAGCATACAGATTGGAAAGTCACTAATACGCCGTTCAAGCGCGACATCATCCGGGAATGGACGGACGCTTTTCGCGCGGAGGGACTTCGCGTAGGTCTGTATTACTCCTTGATCGATTGGAAGCATCCAGACTTTACGATCGACATCTTTCATCCGAGGCGAAACGCGGCAAACGTCGCAGAGCTTAACGCGCAGCGAGACATGGGTCGGTATCGCGAATACATGAAGGCGCAGGTGCGCGAACTCTTGACCGAGTACGGGCGCATCGACGACATGTTCTTCGACTTTGGATACGCCAAGCAGTCCTACCGAGGGCTGCCGGGGAAAGGGCCGATGGACTGGGACAGCGAGGGTCTCACGGCGCTCACCAAGTCTCTGCAGCCCAACATCCTGATCAACAATCGTCTGGGGCTGCTGGATCGGGTCGCCGACTATTACACCCCTGAGCGCTTTGTGCCCGAATCCGTTCCGACCCGAGATGGGCGACCAGCACCGTGGTGCGCAGCGTTCACGAGCTCCGAGACCTGGGGTTACACGCGCGACGACCAGGTATGGAAGTCGACGCACCAGTTGATACAGATCCTGGTCAGCATGGTGTCGATGGGCGGCAATCTGCTGATGAATGTCGGCCCAAATGGTCGCGGTGAACTCGAGCCGCGCGCCAAGGAAGCCCTCCAAGGTTATGCGGACTGGATGGCACTCCATTCACGCGCCATCTACGGTTGCGGCCATTCGGAATTCAAGGCACCGGTAGACTGTCGATTCACGCAAAACGGTCGGTGCCTGTATCTGCACATGTTCAATTGGCCTTTCCTGCATTTGCATCTCCCGGGCTTGGGCGGAAAGGTCGAGTACGCGCAACTCTTGAATGATGCGAGCGAGATCCGGATCCTCGCGCGCGGCGAGCGCATCGTCGGAGACGGGGAGGGGCTGCAGGGGCTTGATCCAAACCCTACCCCAGACGATACGCTCACGCTGATACTTCCACCGCGCAAGCCGCCGGTGGAAGTACCCGTGATCGCGCTGTTCCTCAAAGGATAGCGGTGGCGCGGAGCTGTCGAGCGCCTGGGCTGCGCGCTCCGCGGCCGCGCCCAGACAATGTTTGCGTCGTGGCGCCGGGCGTCGTCAGGCGTCAACCCAGATAGTTTCTCGCAGCAAGATGTCCTCGGACGATCGGCCGATCTGCAGCTCGAACGCGCCGGGCTCCACGATTCTGCGCATCGACCGATCATGAAAGGCAAGGGCCTCGACGGCGACGTCGAGCTTGACGCACGTGCTCTTGCGGGCTTCCACAGCTATCTTGCGGAATGCCTTGAGCTCCTTGATCGGCCGTACGACGCTTGACGTCATGTCGCGAACGTACAGCTGCACCACTTCGGTTCCAGATCGATCTGTCACGTTGGCAAGATCGAACTCGACACGGATCACGCCGCTGCTTTTGACGCGCGCCGCGGAGAGCCGTAGGTTCGAGTACGTGAACTTCGCGTAGCTGAGGCCGTGACCAAAGGGAAACAGTGCGGTGTTCGGTCCGAAGATGTAGTGCCACTTGTTCGAGGATGGGTGCCGGTTGTAGTGGACGGGGATCTGGCCGACGTTGCGAGGGAGCGTCACTGGGAGGCGCCCCGCCGGGTCGACCTCACCATACAAGGCGGCAGCGATGCCGGAGCCGCCTAGGCTGCCGGGCAGCCATGCGTACAGGATGGCGTTCGCGTGCTTCGCGACGCGCTCGAGGGCGAGCGGGCGGCCGTCAATGACGACCAATACGACGGGTGTTCCAGTGGCAGCGATGGAGTCGACGAGCGCCTCTTGCACGCCGGGGAGCCCTATGTCAGCCCTATCTCGACCCTCGCCGGATGTATCGCCATGTTCGGCGTATCCACGAAGCACGGGCAGGCATCCGGAACGCCCACCGACGACTAGGATCGCTACGTCGGCTGCTTTCGCAATCTCGATGGCTGCGCCAAAGCCTGATGTGTCTTGTCCACCAACATCGCAGCCGGCGGCATGAAGCACACGGGTGCCGGGGCTCACGCACCGCCTTACGCCCTCGAGGACGCTGCACGACGGCGTGGAAGTGTCCGGATGGCCGGTCATCGCCTCGTAAGCGTAGTCCCCGAGCAGGTTGCGCACGCTGTCGGCGTTTGGCCCGATGACGGCAACCGTGGCAAGGTCTCGCGCGAGGGGAAGGATCTGATCATTCTGCAGAAGCGTCAGCGCGTCTCGAGCAACGCTGTCCGCGAGCGCGCGGTGTTCGCCACAGTTGATGACCCCGAGGTCGCCGCTTGAGGTCGGACGACTGGTATCGAAAAGGCCTAGGCGTTGCTTCGACAACAGTACGCGCAGCACCGCGCGGTCCAGCACCACTTCGCTTAGGCGCCCGGAGCGGATGGCCTCGACCAGTGGGGCGCCGAAACAGTCGATGAAAGGTAGTTCGATATCGATACCGGCTTCGAGCGCTTGCGCAGCGGCGTCGGCCTTGTCCGCGGCCACGAAATGCATTCGCCGAAGCTGATCCACGGCCTCGTAGTCAGATACGACAACGCCTTCAAAGCCCCACTGATTGCGCAGCACCTCGGTAAGCAGTTCGTGTGAGCCTGCACAGGGCACGCCGTCGAGGTCGTGGTAGGCGTTCATGAGGCTGAACACCTGCCCCTCCTTGACGGCGCGCTCGAACGGAACCATGTGCATGTCCCTCAGTTCGCGTGGTCCGACCGCTACCGGCGCTTCGTTGCGCCCACCTTCCGGTGCGCCATGGGCTACGAAGTGCTTCGGAGTGGCTCCCACCCCATCGCGCAGATCATTACCCTGCAACCCACCGATGTAAGCCAGCGCGATCGATGAGACCAGGTAAGGATCTTCCCCGTAGGTCTCCTCGCAGCGCCCCCAGCGTGGGTCGCGTACGAGATCCAGCACCGGGCCCAGTCCTTGGCGTGCCCCTACCGCGAGCATCTCCTTGCGGATGGCTTCCCCGACTCGACCGATCAACTCGGGATTCCAACTGCTCGCCATCGTGATGGCTTGCGGGAAGGCCGTAGCGCCGCGGGCGGCCAGTCCGCTCAGGCACTCCTCGTGCAGGATCGCTGGCACTCCGAGGCGTGTCTCCGTGCGCAGGAAGCACTGAATCGCGTCCGCGGCCTCCGCGGCCGCGGCGGGTGACAGATTGCTCCAGCCCGCGACCCGAGTGATCTGGCCGATCCCGTGGGCGAGGCGCTGCCGTAGCTTCGCGGGCGAGAGGACCCCATCCTCGAGCAGGTCGACGATCGAGACGGCTCCCACCTGAGCCACCTTCTCCTCGAGGGTCATCTTCGCCAGAAGTTCTGCACTGGTCGTGAAGGTCATGACTTCGTCTACCTGCCTGGGTGGCCAACCTGTCGCTATACGCTTGATCTTACCGGAACCCAAGAGGTTTAATGCAACAGGAAAAACGAGTGAGGTTGTCGGATGAGCGCACCACGAATCGTCGCTGCCAGCTGCTACATGGTGGATCTCGTGCCCGAGACGCCGCGCACCGATGCGATTCAGGCTTTCGTCAAGCAGCAGACTATCTTCGTCGACCTGACAACGTCCGATGGTCTTGTCGGCACCGGCTACTCGTACACCATCGGCACAGGCGGTCACGCCGTCATGGCCCTGCTGCATCACGACCTGTTGCCCTCGCTGATCGGGCGGGATGCGCGTGAGATCGAGGCGATCTGGCAGTCCCTCTTCTGGCGTACTCACGCAACGGCGGTTGGTGCCATCACCAGCCTCGCGCTCGCCGCGGTTGATATCGCGCTGTGGGACCTTCGTTGCCGCGCCACGGGCGTGCCATTGTGGATGCTCGCAGGGGGCGCCAAACCCACACTCCCGGTCTACAACACGGAGGGTGGCTGGTTGCACCTTTCGATCGACGCACTCGTCGCCGACGCATTGCGGGCCAAGGATGCAGGTTGGAGTGGCGTCAAGGTCAAGATCGGGAAGCCCGATCCGGCAGAAGACTGCCGCCGCATCGGAGCGCTGCGCGAAGCGGTCGGCAGCAGCATGAACATCATGCTCGACGCGAACCAATCGCTATCGTTTCCGGAAGCGGCCCGTCGCGCGCGTCTCCTCGAGCCCTTTGATCCCTATTGGCTCGAGGAGCCCCTGCCGGCCGAGGACATTGGTGGGCACGTCAAGCTGGCGGCGGCGACGACGATTCCGATCGCGGTCGGGGAAAGCCTCTATTCCGTCAGTCACTTCCGGGAATATCTCGCTTTGGGCGGCGCAGGCATCGTGCAGCCTGACGTAGCGCGGATCGGCGGGATCACGCCGTGGTTGAAGGTCGCCCACCTTGCCGAAGGCTTCAACGTCAAGGTTGCACCTCATTTCCTGATGGAACTGCACGTAAGTCTCTCGGCCGCCGTACCCAACGCCATCTACGTCGAGCACATTCCACAGCTGCGGGCGATCACGCATCGCGGCCTGCACATCGAGGACGGCATGGCGCGGGCGCCCGATGGGCCCGGGATCGGCATCGAGTGGAACCGGGAGGCCATCCTCTCGCAGGCCATCCATCCCTGAGCGCGAGGTCGCTACGGCTGGGTGTAGCACCTGAGGCGGAATCCCCCAAGCGACCTTGTGCGAGTGGGAGTTGGGTCGACTCCCGAGTCAGCTAACCGGCTTCTGCAACTGGAAGAGCCGCCCATACTCGGTCGTGTGAACGCGCGCCCCAGCGATTCGCAGCGCTTGCCAGATCGTCACCTGGTTCGCGGTGAGCACCGGGATGCCGAGTCGAGCCTCAAGCCGGCGCATGAGCCCGAAGGCCGCCATGGCGGTGTCCGGTACGAGTAGGGCGTCGGCCGTCGCGAGGTCCAGCGTCATGGCTTTCTGGAACAGAAAGTCTTCGGCCATGTCGTACGCATCCTCGCCCGCGTCGGCATTGAGGTGGAGGTAGCTGCCCACGGCGATGCCCGCTTCGCCGAGGAAGCTGCGGAAGGCCTCCGTGACCTCCTGCGGGTAGCTGGCGAGAATCGCTGCGCGGTTCACGCCCAGCGCGAGCAGGGCGTCGACAAACGCGAGCGCAGTATTGCTCGCCGGCGCGCCGACAATCTCGGCTACCCCTGAAGCCTGGTCGCGCGACCACTGCATGCCCCCGATGAAGCTCGCGCTGGTCGAAGCCCACATGGCCGCGTGCACCCGAAGCGGCCGCATGGAGCGTGCCGGGTAGCGCAGGTTTTCGACGTCGCCCATGGCACGCAGCGGATCGGGGTAGTGTGTCTTGTTTCCGCCGTAGGCGTGCATACCACCGATCAGGTAGCAACGAATGTTGTCGTTGAAGTGCTCGGCGAAATGGTAGTACTCAGCGGAACTGCCGCCTCGGGGGTACAGGATGCCGATCCGCGGGCGCTCGGCGGCGGCGATCGACAGATCGGGCGTGATGACTCCGGTGTACATGTGGTTGGCGGGTCCTAGAATTGGAGACTCGTTACTCAGCGCAATGTCCGTTCGGCCTCGGCGCGTGTGTAGGGTCGGAGGTCCTCTCCGATCGGGGCGATGAACCCCTCGGAGCCGGTGTCCGCAAACAGGCCGAATCGATCCTCGGCGCGTTCCTTGAAGAATCGGCGCAGCGTCATCTGCGTCTCATAGGAGCGCAGCTGTTCCCAGGGGATCTCGCTCTCGGCGAAGAATCGCCAGTCCTGTGTGTCCTTGAGCTGTGGCTCTTCCGTCGTCAGTTCTCCGCGATAGAGGATCCACGTACTGCCGCTGTCTGGAAGTTCGGCGACCGAGTAGAGGAAATTGAGCGCTGTCGGGGCGCCCATCTCCGTGAGTGTGTCTAGCAGGCCACCCAGGCGCCGCTGGCTGCCTATCGCCGCCGCTTCCGGGAATCCCCACGGCCCATTGACCCCCTGGCGTCGCAGAAGGATGCGGCCCTTGTGCTGGATGATCGCGCCGAACACGGCGCGGCCTCCAGGTGACGTGGCATCTTGCGACAAAGATACTTGGAAGTAGCCGCCCCGGAAGTAGCCAAGCGGCGATCCCGCGTTCTCGCCGAGTGAGACCACTCGGCCGATCACGATCTCGTGATCTCCGGCGGTGAACGTGCTCTCAACTTCGCAGTCGAGCCATGCGAGCGCGTCCGCGAGCGTCGGTGCGCCCGTGAGCGCGCGCGACCATTGGCCACTCCCAAACTTGTCTATGGCCTTTGAGGCGAACCGGCCCGACAGTTCCCGCTGTGACTCGCCGAGGATGTTGACTGCGAACTTTCCGCTGCTGCGGATTGCGCCGAGGCTGTTGGAGCGCGCATCCAGACATACGAGGATCAGAGGCGGATCGAGCGAGACGGACGTGAAGCTATTTGCGGTCAGTCCGCAAGGGGCTCCATCTTCCTGGATGCTCGTGACGATGGTGACCCCGGTTGCGAAGCATCCCAGGACACGACGGAACTTGGTGCGATCGAACTCTGCGGCGGCAGTGGCGTCGTGCATCGGATTGACCTCGGATGTCTCGTGGGCGCTCGGGGACCGCCGAAGCGGCCGTTCTAGAAACCTTTGGAGAGATCGATCCGTCGCTGTGGAACCTTGCCGTCCAGGAATTCCCGGACGTTCTCCATGGCGAATTCGATCATTCGTTCTCGCATCCCGTGCACGTTCGAGGCCATGTCGGGCGTGCCCACCACGTTGGGAAGGCGATGCACGTGCAACCGTGACGGTACGTTGTAGTGATAGCCGGCCGGGGAGGCGTCGGCGTAGTCCCACCAGACGTCGGCAGCGAATCCCCCGAGACTCCCGCTCGTGAGAGCTTCATGCACCGCGGACTCCATCACCACCATGCCCCGTCCCACGTTGACGACCAACGCACCCGGCTTGAGGCTGGCGAATTGGTCCGGGCCCATCAAGGCGCGCGTGGCGGGCGTCAGGGGCAGCGCCAGGAGCACCACATCGGCGAGACGCAACGCCTCGTTGAGTGCGCTGCTCGGCATCAACGCATCGACATGTGGGATCGGCTGTGAGACGTCGCGCTTGACGCCGATGGTGCGCATGCCGAACGCTCGGCACCGCTCGGCGATCAACGCTCCAATGCGTCCAACGCCGAGTATCACCGCGGTCTTGCCGCCAAGTTGCATTCCCGCGGTGTCCGGCCCGAGGTCGACCCAGTCGACGCGACGCACCGAGGCGTCGTGCGTCACGATCCGCTTGGCGAGTGCCAACAAGAGGGCGAGCGCGTGCTCGGCGACCGCCAGCGCGTTCACGCCGCTCGCGTTGGTCAGCATGATGCCGCGTTCGCGGAACAGGTTGAGGTCATACCGATCGATACCGGTGTGAGCCGACGCCAGCATTTTCATCCGCGTCGCGGCGCGAAGCACCTCCCGGGGGAAATTCCATCCCACGATGATGTCTGCGAGCGGTGCCAGCCGCATGAGTTCGTCCGGATCGGCATCGTACTCGCTCTGATCTCGCGAGGGCACCGGAACGAGGAACTCGCAGTCTGCGGGCGCCAGCGTACGAATCCAGGAGAGCTGCTCGTTGGCCTTTTGCCACCCGAGAAGAATGGTGGTCATCGCATCACCCCAATGCCGTCAAGGCGAAAGACGTTGCTTGAGTTCCAGGAAGACGGCGTCCGAGTCGCCTTCCGCGCGACCCCAATGGGGCACGCCGCTCGGTATGACGATCAACATGCCGCGCCCTGCAACTTTCTCCTCGTCGCCGACTCGATAACGCAGGCGACCGTCCAGAACATAGAAGATCTGTTCCTCGGGATGCGAATGCGCCTTGAGCTCGGCGCCCGGCGCGAGATGCACGCGTGCGACGATCGTACCTGCCGTTCGAGTCTCGACGAAGCGTACTCCGGGACTCGACTGCCACTCTGACGGATCCGCCCAGTCGTTGAAGTACGCGCTCCCGGTCACAGTGCGAGCGCTCCGCCGTCGACCGGCAGCGTTGTGCCGGTCACGTAGGTGCTCGCGTCCGAGGCGTAGAACAGTGCCGCGCCGACGAGCTCATGCACCTCCCCGGCGCGGGCCTTTGGAAGAATCTTCATGAAGTCGGAATTCACGTCGGGCTCCCTCTCGGTCTCCGCACGGATCGTCGCCGTCATGAAGAGGCCCGGAGCGATCGAGTTCACGCGCACGTTGCGGGGCGCCCATTCCACCCCGAGGCTCTTCGCGATCTGGATTTCCATCGCCTTGCTAACTTGATAGCCCACGCTACCAGGCTTTCCAACGACACCGCCGATCGAGGAGAGATTGACGATCGAGCCACCGGCGGGCTGCGTCAGCATGATTCGTCCGACGGCCTGGGTGCAGAGGAACGTTCCGCCCGCATTGACCGCCATCACGCGATCCCACAGTTCCATCGAGTAATCCGTGGCTGGCGAACGGCCGCCGATGCCTGCGCAATGGATGAGTGCATCGATCCGGCCGGTCGGCTTCAGTGCCACCTTCACCATGGCGTTGACCTGCTCGGGGTCGGATACGTCGGTTGGCACGACATGGATCGAGGCGGCCTCCGGCTCAACCAAGGCCTGGACGGCCTGCAATCCGGCAGCGTCGATGTCAGCCAGGACAAGGTGCGCGCGAAGCTCCGCGAGTGCGATGGCGATCTCGCGGCCAAGGCCGCTGGCAGCCCCGGTGACAATTACGGTCTTGCCGTCGAATTTGAAGAGGTCTCGATACTTCACGGGCATTTTTCGGATTCTCGCGGTCAGGAAGTGGGAAGGGTGGCCAGCTCAGGTGAAGGACCCGGCAGCAGGCGATGGCCGTCGTCGGTGACGACCGCCAGCTCGCGGAAGTGAAATCGTCCGTAAGGGGTGGCGATGCCTGGCTCGATCGCCACGACCATGCCGGATGTCAGCACGGTCGCGTCATATGTGGCGACGTGGGGCGGTTCGACGAACTCGAGGCCCATCCCGTGTCCGAAGCGGGTGCCGAGCGTGGCGATGTTCGTCGTGACCGGCGCGTCGATGGCATCGAGTGCAGAAGAACACAACGTCGCGATGTCAGCGAGCCTCGCACCTGGCCGCACCGCTGAGACGCCGCGTATCGTTGCATCGTATACAGCCTGTGCGGTCGCGCGTTGTTGCGCAGACGCGCCGCCGACAACGCCGGCACGACTGAACGCTGCGCAATAGCCGCCGGACTGCGCTCCGATGTCGACCCAGACCATGTCACCGCGCTGAAACCGGTAGTCGGGCGACCACGCCCCGCAGAAGTCATAGTGGTCGCGACCGGCACTGATGAGCGCGTAATTCGCTGGTGCTCGGTGGTAAAGGAAGCGTTCCTGGATGAAGTGCGCGAGGTCGCCCTGGCGCATCCCTTCCCGGGCATGCGAGAAAACCTCGCCGATTACTGTTGTGACGAGCTTGGCTGCCGTGTCCTGGCGCTCCAGTTCAGCGCTCGAGCGGATATAGCGGATGCGCCAGATGTCTTCTGCAACGTCGATGAGCGTGAACGCACCGAGTCCCGCGCGGAGACGTTCGAATTCGAGCTGGGGTAGCTGAATCTGGGATTCGAAGCCGAGTTCCATGCCGATGCGTCCGCGCTCCAGACCCCACTCGCGCAGGGTCTGCTGCAGGGTCTCCACCGGCGCCTGGCTGAGGCGGTTGAAGTAGCGAAACTGGCTGACCCACGAGTGAGCCTCGATGAGGTGCTTGCGAAACGTGTGGGCTATCAGAACCGGCTCGCCGACTCGGGGACACAGGTACAGCATCGCTCGAGCCATCGAGCGTTCAAGGCCCGCAAATCCGGAAAAGTAGGAGAGGTTGACGCCACCGACGATCAGGATCGCATCGAGTTCACGGTCACGCATCACGGCACGTAGTGCCGCGACCCTGCGAGGTTCCTCGATGCTTCGCCAAGTGGGGCTCATCGCTTCAACACAGTCAGTTTGCGACGTAGCCGCCGTCGGTGAGTACAAGTGTGCCCGTCGTCATGCTGCTGGCGTCGGAGGCAAGGAACAGAATCGCGCCGACGACTTCCTCGGGCTGTGCTTTGCGCTTCATTGGTACACGGCGCAAGCGCTCCGCGAAGTACTCGGGCTCGCGCGCTTCCTCCACTTGACTCTGTGGCGTGTCGACGTAACCCGGGGCAATAGAGTTGACCCTTACATTGTAAGGACCCCATTCGACCGCAAGGCTGCGGGACATCTGGCCCAGTCCGGCCTTGCTCGCCTGGTATCCGACGCTGCCGGGCCAGCCGACTGCCGCCGCGCAGGAGGCGATGTTGATGATCGACCCCTTGCGCTGCGCGATCATGGTGGGCGCCACCGCCTTGGCACACAGGAAGCTGCCGCGTGTATTGATGCGCAGCACGTTCTTCCAGGTCTCGAATGGATAGTCCTCGGCCACACCACGCGCGCCGATACCCGCGCAGTTGACGAGGATGTCTATGCGGCCGTTGATCGAACGTGCCACCGACACCATGTTGTTCACCATGGCTTCGTCAGCGATGTCAGTGACGACCGGCGTGACCTTGATGCCCTCGCGCTCCATGTCCGCGACGGCACTCTTCAGGCCGTCGGGGTTCACGTCCGCTGCAATGATGTGGGCGCCAGCATCTCCGAGACCGAAGGCTGCGCGCCGGCCCATGCCACTGGCAGCACCGGTGACGATGGCGATCCTGCCGTCAAGTTTGAATAGATCCAGCGAGTACTTTCCGTGCATGTGCGAGTCCTGTGTGCCGCGTCGTATGAGGGTTGGATTGTTCTTGCGCCGATGGTTGCGTGATCTAGGTTTGGGCGAGATCCCACGCTGCGGCCGCCAGCACGCGAGCACCGGCAACGAGCTGCTCGGGCGTGGCGCTCTCGCTTTCGTGGTGGCTCACCCCGTTCCGGCACGGCACGAAAAGCATGCCCGTCGTGCAGATGCGGGCCAGATGTAGTGCGTCGTGGCCGGCGCCAGAGATGATGGAGCGACTGGCATGGCCGACGACATCGCATGCGCGCTTCAGGCGCGTGCGAATGGCGGAATCAAAGTGCACCGGCGACACGGTCGATACGATGCGTGCTGCACCGCGACACGGAGGGGCTTCTTGGGCAACCACCTCGTTGATTCGCGCTGCAACCGCGTCGATTTCGGATTGCATCGGATGGCGCAGATCGACGATGAGGTCGACTTTTCCGGGGACGGTGTTCGGTGAATTGGGCCAAACCTGCAGGCGCCCGAAGGTCAGTCTCAGGATGTCGTCGCCCGCGTTCGTGAGCGGCTGGAGGGCACTCATGACGCGAGTCGCTGCGGCGAGGGCGTCTTTGCGCATTCGGTGCGGCATCGTTCCGGCATGGGCCGTCTCGCCCACGATCTCGATCGCGATGCGACAGACGCCCTGGATTCCTTCGACGATGCCGATCGGTATGCCTTCGCTCTCGAGAATGGGTCCCTGTTCGATATGTGCCTCAAGGTAGGCCGCAGGACGAACGGTCCACATCGACCGGCGCGGAGCGCGAGTGGCATCGATCGAGGCGCGCAGGTCATCCGCGACCTTGGTGCCGTCCGTGGTCTCGGCCCGAACCATGTCGTCGAGTGAACGTGATCCGGCAAACGCGCTTGATCCAGTGGCTCCCGGGAGGAACCGGCTGCCTTCTTCATTGGTCCACGCTACCACTTCGATCGAACGACGCGGGGTGAGACCCAGTGCTTTCAGGGCGCGGAGAACCTCGAGTCCAGCGACGACCCCGTAGGCACCATCGAACTTGCCTCCGGTAGGTTGGCTGTCGAGGTGCGAGCCGAGGAAGACAGGAGGCGCCTGCGTGTCGGACCCATCCAGCCGGACGTAGAGGTTTCCCGCCTCATCCTGAAACGAGCTCAGCGCGTGCGCTGCGGCCCAGTCGATGACGAAATTCTTCGCCTCGGTGTCCGCTGCGGTCAGTGCTTGGCGATTGACGCCGCCGTTCGGGAGGCCGCCGATTTCAGCGACCCGCATCAGCAAGTCCCATAGGGCTTGCGTGTCTATAGCGGCGGCGACAGTCTGGCCAAGATGTTCGTCCGACATTGCCGCGACTAGACCTGGATAAGGCCGCGAGGCGGGAAGTGCGTCAACGGCTCACAACCCGTCTCGGTGACCAACACCGTCTCGCTGGTCGCTACCAAGGGCTCCCCCGGTCGACGAACGGCTTCCGGCAGGTGGAACACCATGCCGGACTTCAGCACTGTCTGGTCCGCATCGGCCAGCTCGAGGAACGCGCCTTCGCCCCAGTCGGGCGCAAAGTTGAGCCCCATTGAATAGCCACAGCGCTTGCGAACCAGGACCCCATGTTTTTCCGCGACGCGACCGACCGCTTGGTTGACCTGCTCGGACGTCACCCCGGGTCGGATGGCCAACATTGCTGCCTCCAGCATCCCGATGGCAACGTCCATGTTCTCGACATTGCGGCGCGAAGGAGGTCCTACGACGAGAGTGCGGAAAATTGCACCGGCGTAGCGGTTGACGGTTCCGGCAATCTCGAGGAAAACGTTCTCGCCCTCTACGATCTTCTTGTCCTTCGACCAGACCGAGTGGGGCGCGAGCTGGCGATGCCCCGACATCAGGAATACCGGCAGACCGACATACTCGCAACCCTGTTCGATCATTGCCTTGTGCACATGGCCTGAGAGCGCCGCCTCGGTGATTCCTGGCTCGAAGTGGTCGAGTGCCGCCTGGGTGCCCACTTCGGCGATGCGGCAGGCTTCGCGGATCATGGCCACCTCGGCGGGCGACTTCACCTTGCGAAGTTCTTCTACGATGCGTCCGGCGTCGACGGTCGTCACTTCCGGTGCGATTGTGGCGAGCTCCCGCTGCATCGCGACGGTGAAGAACCACCCGTGCTCTTCCATCCCGATTCGCGCACGACGCAACTTGAGCCGATCGAAGGCTTCGAGAAGTTTGCTCAGCGGGCGCTCGTGGTCCGCAAAGGTAATCAACTGGTCTGGTCCGAACCATGACCTTACGGGCAGGCCCAGGGCTTCGAGACCGCGCAGCACGATAAGCGGCTGCTCGCCGGGTTTGACGATCACGAACTGCGGGTAGTAGTAACCAGGCGTGTGCCAGCCGGACACGTAGGTGATGTTCTCCGGCACGTGCACGACCAGCGCGTCGAGGCCGCGGGCGCTGATCGCTTTCTCCAGCGCGTTGAGGCGCGCTCGGAACTCCGCCACCGGGAAGGCCAGCTCGGAAACGAACTCCATTTTGGTCGCCGCCATGTTGCGTTCCTGCCCCACTGTGGGGATGCTGCAAATCTACGATATTGCAGTAGGTTTGCCGAAACGCAATGGAGTGTCAAGGCGCGCTGCCGCGCGCTCAAATCCGTTTGGCGGACTTGCGTGCCTTGTTCTGGCGAGTTTCGGAGCGTACGACCGCTGATTTGGGCAACCAGGCATTGACCCAGAGGATCGACGCGGTCGTCTTGCCCTCGTTCTTCCAGCGGTGTTTCAGGTCGCTGTGCAGGTACAGCGCGTCGCCTGCCTTCAGGGAGTAAAACTCGTCCGGTTCGAGCCAGAACGAGAGGGTGCCCGAAAGCACGTAGAGAAACTCCTGTCCCTTGTGCGACCACACGCCATTGCTGTCGCCACCGGGTTCCAGGTGGGCAATCTCTGCTTCCATGCCCGCCGGCTTGGTGATCAGATCCTCGATGACAAGCGTCTTGTCGTCGGTCACGAAGCGGGGGCGGTGCGCGGCTGGCACGAAGCGGCGTTTGGCGGGAGGGAGGTCCTCGCCTCGCAGTGAAGGAATGGTCGTGCCGAGTACCTCGGCGAGGCGGAACAGCGCCTCGAGCGACACGCCGGTATTGCCTCGTTCCAACGCGCTGATGAAGGAGGGGGAGAGCCTGGACCGCTCCGCCGCTTCCACCAGTGTCAGCTTGCGTTGCCTGCGCAACATGCGCAGCCTCTCTCCGAGCTGGGCGTCGACGAAGTTCTCAGCGACCTGCACACCCAATTCCGGCGCACCGAGTTCCTTGCGGATAGCCGCCGGGTTCAGCTTCTCTTCGATATACAGCTGGGCGATCTTGCGCAGCCGCTTGAGATGACTGTCGCGGAAGATCCTGTGCCCACCCTTGGTGCGATCAGCCGAAAACAGCTCCTCGCGTTCCCACGTGCGAAGCATTCCGGGGGTCACGCCGATGAGCTCGGCAACTTCGCCTATGGACAGGCTGATTTCGGATTTCAGGGGCTTCATGGCTGCGGATATGGCTCTTGCTTGAAGACAACGAGTCTTCAGCCACCGAGGCCCTGAGCAGCTCCTGGTCGAGCGCCGCAATGACTGACCGGTCGCCTATGCGGACTTGCGCGCCAAATCGAGGCAATGGTCGAGAGTGGCTGAATTTGCCAAGATTACCGGAATCCCGAAGGTTTTCCCTAGTTCGGCCTCCAAGTCCTGCCGGCGGACGGCGGTACAGGGGATCACCAGGGCCTGGCAGTCAGGAGTTACCGCGGCGCGGGCGAGGGGCAAGAGAACCTCCAGCGTCAGCGCTCCGACCGCTTCGTCGCTACCACAGCCTGCATGGGTCGCCGGGGCAGGTTCGTACCCCCGATCGCGAAGGTACTGGACGAAGCGCTCCCCAATGTCGGGGTGGTAAGGGGTGACCACGGCGACGCGGCGGGCGCCGCGCCTCTCCAAGGCAGCAGCGATCGCGATAGACGTGGTCGTGGCGGGAATCCCTCCCAGCGCTTCCGACATGGCGCTGGCCTGTTCGTGGCCGCGCTGACCACCACCGAGAAACGAGCCTGATGTGCAGGCCCATACAACCACGTCAGGCGAAACCGCCGCCGCGGTCCGCGCGACGGCCGCAAGTGTCGACGGCGACCCCATGTCGGTCACCATCGCCGCCACCGCTTCAGCGTCATGTTCTGCGGCGATCGACTGCGGTGCTACCTTGTAAATGAGAGCGTCGGCTCCGCGCTCCTCAGCCATGTCGCAGATCTCTCGGTCGATCAGTCCGGTCGAGGGGAACAGGACCGCAATGCGCACATTGCGCTTCAAGGCCAAACTCGTGCGCCTCCCATGCGCGCCAACTCCGTCTCGCGCTGGATGGTTCGTATCAGGCGCGACAGCCCAGTCTCAAGCTTTTCCTCGCTGGTCGCGAGCGCGATGCGTACGAGTCCTCGCCCGGCCGGGCCAAACGTTTCGCCGGGCGCAACGGAGACCTTTTCCTTGAGCAGCAGATCCTTCGCAAAGCCGTAAGTGTCGAGCGTCGCCCCGGAAATGTCGACCATCAGGAAGAAGGCCCCTTCCGGGCGCCAGGTCCGGATTCCGGCCTTCTCGAGCAGATGTATTGCCTGGTCACGCCTCGCACGGAAGTAGTCTCGCATCATGCCGACGTTCTCCTGCGGGCCGTTCAAGGCCGCCTCGGCCGCCTTCTGGGCCACAGCGCAGATTGAGCCGATCACTGGCTCCTGGAGCTTCGCCTGCACTTCAGCCGCGACGGCTGGAACGGCTACGTAGCCAACGCGCCAGCCGGTCATTGCGTACGTCTTCGAACAGCTGAACACGGAGATCACCCTGCCATCCTCGTCGTAGCGAGCGGCGCTGGTGTGTTCGCCCGAAAAAACGAACTCGTCGTAACACTCGTCCGAGACGACCCAGAGGTCGTGGCGGCGAGCGAATTCCACCATTTGTCGCAAGAGATCCGCGGGCATCACAGCGCCGGTCGGGTTGGACGGGGAATTGATGAGAATGCCCTTGGTTCGCGGAGTGACCAGTGCATCGAGGGCGGCCGGATCCGGCAGGAATCCGTTCGAGGCGGGGGCTGCGTATCGAACCGGTCGACCGCCCGCTGCCAAAACCATCATCTCCCAGTTTGGCCAGCCGGGATCGGGCAGCAGCATTTCGTCGCCGTGTTCGAGGATGGCCAGGCAGGCATTGAAAAGGCCCGAAGTTGCGCCGCAGGTGGCTACGATGCGGTCGATCGGGACATCCAGGCCGTTGACGCGCTTGAGCTTGGCCGACATCGCCTCGCGCAGGGACTTCAGTCCAACGGGTGTGGTGTATTTCGTGAAGCCATCGAGCGCCGCCTTGTGGGCTGCATCGCAAATGTGACGCGGCGTGGGGAAATGGGGCTCACCGAGGTCCAGTCTGATGCAGTCCGGCATCTCCACGGCCATGCTGGCGATCTGCCTAATGCCACTGCGTGGCATGTTCACGACGACTTTGGAGAGCGACTTCATGCGTGGCGTCCTGCGGTGCGATTGCGACGATAGATCATGTAAATAATACATCAAATCTGCTAGATTACAGTAATATCTAGAGGGCGTTCTTGTCCTTTCGCGGCGGGAGATTTGGATGGATCTTGGATTGAACGGGAAGGTCGCCGTGGTCACGGGCGGCAGCAGCGGAATCGGCAAGGCCATCGCCTCGGAACTGGCCGCAGAAGGCGTCGACGTTGCGATCGTCGCGCGAACTGCCGGGCCTGCCGAAGCCGCTGCCAAGGAGATTGCGGCCCGCACGGGTCGCAGGGTCATCGTGTCCCTTGCCGATACGGGAGATGACGTCGCAGTGCGAGCCATGGCTGCCGATGTTGCGCTTCGTCTTGGCGGTATCGATATCCTCGTCAACTGTGCCGCCGAGCCGGCGGGACAAGGCAAGACGCCCCTGGCTTGGGAAGTCACCGAAGAGCAACTCATGCGCCAGATGAATATCAAGGTCATGGGCTATTTGCGGTGCGCCCAAGCTGTCCTGCCACACATGCGCCGGGCTGGATGGGGTCGCATCATTTCCATTAGCGGCATGGGTGCCCGAAAGAGCGGCGACACCGTCGGCAGCATTCGCAACGTTGCCGTGGTCGCGCTGACGAAGAACCTCACGGAGGAGCTCGCCGGGACCGGAATCTCTGCCGTAGCGGTTCATCCAGGCTATACGAAGACCGACAAGGTGGCGGCCATGATCGCCCGTCGAGCGAAGGAGGAAGGGCGCACGGAGGTCGAGATCGAGGCTGGGCTGGCCTCGGGAAATCTCAACGGTTACCTGCCTACACCCGAGGATATCGCGGCCGTCGTCACGTTCCTCGCCTCACCACGAGCGCGTACGATCAACGGTGATGTCGTCGCCGCCGCAGGTGGTGCCCGGGTCGCCATCCACTATTGACTGACTTGCGACCGGCCGCTGCGCGGTTGCCGTCGACAAGCGCTCCGGGAGCGCGTGTGCAACCAGCGAGCGTTGCTCAATCCCGCCAAGCGTCGCTGCGCTTGAGCGTGGCGATGTCCATGAGACGTCGATCGCGCCAGCGCACGCGCTCGGCCCACTGCTCCAGGGGAAGTGCCGCGCGCCGCTCGGCAGCGACCCGTGCCACGAGGTCCGGTGTCCATGGATCGTTCTGCCCACGTTCGGCTCCCATTCGCGCATACGCCGGCCCCAGCTTCTCGGCGTGCGATTCAATGCCGCCGCGCGTATTGACGTCGACGGTCTCGAATACCCCCAGTACCGACCAGCGCATGCCGAGGCCTTCCGTGATCGCTCGGTCGACTTCCGTCACGCTCGCCACTCCATCGCGCACCAGGCAGTAGGCCTCGCGCAATAGAGCGCCTTGTAGGCGATTAAACAGGAACCCCTCGATCTCGCGCTTGAGGGTCACGGGAGCCATGCCGGCCTGCTCAAGCAGCGCCGCCGCGCGCACCGTGATGTCTGAGCGGGTAAAGGCGGCCGGCACGATCTCGACGACGCTCAGCAGAAACGGCGGATTCAATGGATGAACGACGAGGCAGCGATCGCGCTCCGTCAGATGCTCTGCGACGTGACTGATTGGAATCGCCGAGGACGACGATGCGAGAATGACCTCTGGCGAAGTTCGCGTGATCAGATCCGCGAACAAGGACTGTTTTAGATCCAGACGCTCAGGTGCGCACTCCTGCACATACGTGGCTCCGGCCAACGCGGTGGTCAGGTCGGGCACGAAGCTCACGCGGTCCAGCGTCGCCTGTGCGGAGGCGGTGACAAGTCGACGCTTTGCCAGTTCTTCGACGCGGGCCGCGAGTTCAGCGCGCGCACTGGGGAGGCGGTCTGCCGCCGGGTCGTATAGCGCCACCTCGTGTCCGGCGCGAGCGAACACGATCGACCAGGCAATGCCCATGCTGCCGGCACCGACAATCGCGATTTTGGGTACGACACTCATGAGGTCACCTTGGTCGCGGCGGAAACGAATCGTGGTACCAGATAAGCGTCCAGCGCCTCGCTGCCGCCTTCGGAGCCGTAGCCGCTGTCCTTGATGCCGCCGAATGGCGTCTCGGGAAGCGCTAGACCCAAGTGGTTGATCGTGAGCATGCCGCTCTCGAGTGCAGAAATGATGTGATCCGCCTCGTCGGCACCGCAATAGGCGTAGGCGGCTAGTCCGTAGGGGAGGCGGTTCGCTTCCTCGATGGCAGCATCCAGCGAGCTGACACGCATCAGCAGTGCAATTGGCCCGAACGGTTCCTCGTTCATTGCACGCATGATGGGCTTTGCGCCATCGATGATCGTGGGTGAGAAGAAATATCCGCGGTCACCGCACCGCTGGCCCCCGTACGCCAGTCGGGCACCGCATGCGACGGCATCCGCGACCAGCGACTCGATTGCCTGGCGCCGTCGGTCGTTCGCGAGCGGTCCCATGTCCGTGTGTTCGTGAGACCCATCTCCGACACGCAGCGACGCCGCGAATTCAACCAAACCCTCAAGGAGTTGGTCGTACACCGCGTCCTCCACCAGGAAGCGAGTCGGGGAGACACAGACCTGGCCAGCATTGCGGAACTTTGCCCGGCCGAGGTCCGCGACTGCACGCTCCACGTTCGCCTTGGCGGTGACGATGGCAGGAGCGTGGCCGCCAAGTTCCATTGTGGCGCGCTTCATCATCGAGCCAGCCCGAGCAGCAAGTTTCTTCCCAACCGGTACCGAGCCTGTGAACGAAATCTTCCGGATCGCCGGGTGTTCCACCAGTTCGCTCGATATCTGTGCCGGATCGCCGAATACGAGGTTCAGCGCGCCGGCTGGAATTCCCGCGGCTACAAACGCTTCGGTAAAGCAAGCCGCCGTATGCGGCGTCTCCTCGGCAGGCTTGAGCACCACCGGGCACGCTGCCGCGAGTGCGGGGCCCACCTTGCGTGCGAGCTGTGACAGAGGGAAGTTCCAAGGTGCAAAGGCGGCGACTGGGCCGACCGGGTCGCGCAGAACGAGCTGGCGTATGCCGGGCTGCCGTCCCGGGATAACGCGTCCGTAGGTGCGACGGGCCTCCTCGGCGAACCACTCGAGCAGATCGGCGCTGCTGTCCACTTCGATGCGCGCCTCCCGCAGGGTTTTGCCCTGTTCTGCGGTCAGGATCGACGCCAGCCGCTGACGGTTAGTCCTCATCCACTGGCCCGCACTACGCAATAGCTGTGATCGGCCAAGTGCACCGAGAGCCGCTAGGTGCGGCAGGGCACTTCGCGCGGCCTCGGCCGCAGCGGAGATATCAGCGGACTCTGCGATCGCGTAAGTTCCGAGTTGATCCTCTGTCGCGGGATTGGTAACCGGCGCTCGCCGACCGCTGCTGCCCTCGCGCCACTGACCAGCGATGTATAGGTCGATCTTCCACGCCGAGTGTTCCGGGCAGGGCAGTGTTCTGGCAGCAGGCGTCATGGCCCCCGCTCCAGCAGCTTTGCAGCAATCCATCTGCCGATCGGGATCGCCGAGGTGGCCGCAGGCGAGGGCGCGTTCGCGACGTGCAGGACTCGCTCGGTCTCGAGAAAGTGGAAGTCATGGATCATCGTTCCGCTGGGAGTCACGGCCTGCGCACGTATTCCGGATCGGTATGGCCGAAGATCTGCGAGCGTCAGCGAGGGTGCGTATCGACGGCAACGCGCGAGGTACTCACGCCGCGACAGTGCACTTCCGGCTTCACTCAGAACCGAACGCCAGTGCTGTGCCATCAGTCGCCAGAACCCGGCAAATCCGATGGTCGTCGCGAAGTCCCGCAGGTCGATCGAGAAGCGGCCGTACCCATACCGGGCGGCACTCAGTACGGCATTGGGCCCGACGGTGACTGACCCGTCGATCATCGGAGTCAAATGAATTCCGAGGAACGGCAGCGTGGGATCCGGCACCGGGTAGATCATGCTCGTGACGACCTCGCTCAATTCGGGTCGCAACTGGTAGTAGTCGCCACGAAAAGGGATCATCACGAAGTCCGGGTCGAGTCCCGAGCGCCGTGCCAGACGGTCCGCGTCGATGCCCGCACAGACCACGGCCCGTTGCGCACGCCACCGACGCGACGCCCCGAAGATGGTCACGCCGTCTCCATCGTCTTCGACTGCGGCCACGGGTGTGCCGTAGACGATCTCGGCACGCTGCCGGGTGATCTCACCAATCATTGCGCGAGTCACTTCGCGATAGTCGACGATACCGCTGATCGATACCCACAGCGCCGCGAGGCCGGTGATGGCCGGTTCACGATCGGTGATGTCCGTCGTGTCGAGCCACCGTACCTCGATGCCGTTGGTGGCGGCGTTGGCTTGCAGGGCGCGCAGTCGGGGTAGCTCGGACTCTTCAGTGGCAACGATCAGCTTGCCGGGTACGCGGTAAGGGATACCGTGTGCATCGCAGAACGCCTTCGTCGCGCGTTCGCCTTCGCGGCAGAGTCGCGCCTTGAGGGATCCAGGCTGGTAATAGATCCCTGAGTGGATGACCCCGCTGTTATGGCCAGTCTGATGAGCTGCGACGTTGGATTCCCGCTCTACCAGGAGCAGTCGCGCCCCAGGCGCTCGATCGAGCAGCGCCATAGCCGTAGCGGCACCTACGATTCCGCCGCCAACGACGCAATAGTCGTAAGTCACGTCCGTCATTTGGCGAGGAATCCGTATGTCGCGGCTTCAGGTCTCGACGACGGTCCGGCTGTGATCCACGACGGGCGTGCCGTCGAAAAAAGCCCCAACGAGCTCGCGCCAGCGGGCGAAGCCCGGCGACTGTCGAAAACCAATGGTGTGATCCTCGAGCCGATCCCACTCGATCATCAGGCGAAATACCGCGGGGCGCTCGATCGAGCGACGGAGCTTTAGCGATCGGAATCCGGCCGCAGCCTGAAACACTGGCAGCGCCGCACGCACGCCACCGATGAACGCGTCTTCTGCGCCTTCTCGGATGGTGATTTCGGCGATTTCAAGGACTGGCTCACTCATCTTTCATGGACCCCGCGGGTGGAATGTTGTTTAGGTATCAGCCCATCAAGTCGCGCTGGGAAAGGTGCTCTACTTCCTCGTCACTGCCGGCGAAGGTCCGTGTGACGCGTGCTGAGGCGTAGATCCAGAGTATGCGCATCGGAGTCTTGCCGGTGTTGCGGAAGCAGTGCTCTTGCCCGCCCCGGATATAGGTGGAGTCGTACTGCGATAGCGGTGTCACCTTGCCGTCGATTTCGACTTCGCCTTCACCCTCGAGTAGCGTCACCTGTTCATCGACATTGTGCCGATGCATCGGCGCTCCCTTGCCGACCGGGTACACGCTCATGCCGGTCGTAAACGCCGCGTCGCGGACCGATGCGTGAGTCACGAGCGGCACGGTCTCGACGCCGCCGCCACGCGGAATCACGCGAATCTCGCTGACGTGGAGGATGCGATTCTCGGGCTGTTCCACTTTGGTTCTCCTGTTGGCGATCCGCGGGTCTGACTAGAAGAAGGCCTGTAGGCCGGTCTGTGCTCGCCCTAGGATCAGGGCGTGCACGTCATGTGTGCCTTCGTACGTGTTCACCGTCTCGAGGTTGAGCATGTGACGGATGACCTGGTACTCCTGAGCAATGCCGTTACCGCCATGCATGTCTCGCGCCAGGCGTGCGATCTCCAGCGCCTTGCCCGCATTGTTTCGCTTGAGGATCGAGACCATTTCCGGTGCCGCGGCGCCGGCGTCGAAAAGTCGACCGACGCGAAGCGCGGCCTGCAGTCCCAACGCGATCTCGGTTTGCATGTCGGCGAGTTTGCGTTGGAACAATTGGGTTTGCGCGAGCGGTCGCCCGAACTGGCGTCTGTCGATCCCGTATTGCCGTGCGGCCAGCCAGCACGCCTCAGCTGCGCCCATGACCCCCCAGCCTATCCCGTACCGAGCGCGATTGAGGCAGCCAAAGGGTCCCTTCAGGCCCTCGGTGTGAGGCAGCAGTGCGGATTCCGGGACGTCGACCCCGTCGAGAACGACCTGTCCGGTCACAGAGGTGCGCAGTGACATCTTGCCGTCGATGCGTGGGGTGCTGAGCCCGTCGACGCCACGCTCAAGTACGAACCCACGAATGGCACCACCGTGGGCGTCTGACTTGGCCCAGATCACGAAAACGTCGGCGATCGGAGCGTTTGATATCCATGTCTTCGTTCCGCTGAGGCGGTAGCCCCCGGTGGCACGCTCTGCCCGCGTACGCATGCCCCCCGGATCGGAGCCGGCGTCGGGTTCCGTGAGGCCGAAGGCACCAATCCACTTTCCACTGGCCAGCCTGGGAAGATAGCGCTCCCGCTGTGCTTCGCTCCCGTACGCGAGAATTGGATACATCACGAGGGAGGACTGCACCGAGAGCATCGAGCGGTAGCCTGAATCGATTCGCTCAAGTTCACGAGCCACGAGCCCGTAGCAAACGTAACTGGAGGCGAGGCCGCCGTACTTCTCTGGAGTCGTCAGCCCGAGCAGGCCCATCTCCCCCAGCTCGGAAAAGATCTCGCGGTCCACCGTCTCTTTCGCGAAAGCATCGAGCACGCGCGGCCTGAGGCGTTCCGCCGAAAACGCTGCCGCCGCATCGCGGATCTCACGCTCATCGGGGGAAAGCTGATCGTCGAGCCGGAACGGATCCGACCATCTGAAGTGCTTGGACGACACCGCGTCTTGCGTCGTTCGTTCCGCCACGATCCGGATACCCCGTGAGCAGCTCGAGAGCCTGCAGGCTAGTTCAAGAGGCGCGCGAGGCGAGGCATGACCTCTGTCTTCATCAACTCGAGATTGCGTAGCCACGCCTTCTCCTTGCCGATGAAGTCGAAGCACATCCCGATCAGGGTTCCGAAACCGCCCGTCTCGCGAACCAGTGCGGCTGCGCGGCGCGCCACGGTGTCCGGCGATCCGACCAGCCAAATGTTGCGCGCGAGATACTCCGGTGTCACGGCGGAGTCTGGATGCGACGGGTCTGACTTGGAGTACTGCCCGAGGCCTCGTCCGACGATGCCGGGAATCATATATTCCTTCCAGAATCGCCCGACCTCTCCGGTCGACGCCAGCTCAATCGCCTCCTCGTCGGTATCGGCGACGAAGAAGGGCGGGGAGACCGCCCAATTCTTTCGATCGGGCTTGTGCCCGGCCTTGCGAGCCTCAGCCTCGTACACGCGCCAATGTTCGGCGAGATAGCCCGGCCCGATCATGAAACTCATCGGACGGAAGCCGAGCTTGCCCGCAAGGGCGAGGGTACGCGAACTGACGGAGAGGCCTGTCATTCCGAGCGGCGGGTAGGGCTTTTGGAAGGGCTTGAGGAACGGACCCTTCTCGGTCTCGTCCCAGTCGCGCCGGCGGAACTTCCAGAACTTGCCGTCGTAGTTGAAGGCGGTATCGCTCGTCCAGATCTTGATCATGATGTCGAGCGCTTCCTGCGTCATCTCGGCATTCATCAACGTCGTCGAGCCATCAGCTTCATGTCGCAGCGTGCCGAGCAGGTCGGCGTCCATGTGTACCGAGCCTGAACCGATACCGACCATATAGCGCCCTTGAGCGAGGTGATCGAGGTAGGCGATGCGGTGGGCGAGTTCGACCGGATGGTGGTAAGGCAGCACGTGGGCACCCGGCGCGAGGATGATCTGCTTTGTTTGTATCAGCGCCTGTGCAATCAGCAGGTCCGGCGCCGGCACCGGCTCCCAACCGCAGGCGAAGTGTTCCCCGATCCAGGCTTCCCGGTATCCCAGCTCGTCGGCTTTGCGAATCGTTTCGAGGATGAATTCCTGACCCTGCTTGGGGGTGCGCTCCGGCGCGAGATGCGGCATGAAGAATAGTCCGAGATGCATGAGAGCCTCGTCTTGGGTCGAGTTGAAAGCTTGCTCACGAGCCTAGATACACTTACTGTAGTGTGTCAAGTTTGTAGTAATGGCATGGGTGCTTTGGCGTAGCTCTCCTGCGCGCACTCGCCGGAAAAATACAGAGGGAGGAGCGACGTGAAACTCTTGAGATTCGGTGAGCCGGGCCATGAGCGACCAGGTTTGGTTCACAGCGACGGATCCATACGGGATCTCTCTGGTGTGATCCGCGACATCGACGGAGAGGCCGTGAGTCCGTCGGGACTCGACGCATTGCGGCGACTGGATCCGTCGACTCTCCCGATCGCTCCGGCCTCGTCGCGGCTCGGACCATGTTTATCGCGCGTCGGGAAACTGGTCTGTGTCGGCAGGAATTACGCGGAGCATGTCAAGGAAACGGCGCACGTCCGCGCCCAGGACGCGACGTTGCCCACTGAGCCTGTGCTGTTCATGAAAGCGACCTCTGCGATCGTCGGCCCAAACGACGACGTCGTGCTGCCGCTGGGTTCTCAGAAGACTGACTGGGAGATCGAGGTAGCCGTGGTGATCGGCACACGCGCCCGATACGTTGAGGAGGGTGCGGCCCTCGATCACGTTGCGGGCTACACGATCATCAACGACGTCTCGGAACGCGAGTTCCAGCTAGAGCGAGGCGGGCAGTGGGTGAAGGGCAAGAGCTGTGACACATTCGCGCCGCTCGGCCCTTGGCTGGTGACCCGTGACGAGATCCCCGACATCGATGCGCTCGAGTTGAGGCTTGCGGTCAACGGAACCGTGCGCCAGTCCAGCTCGACAGCGCACATGATTTTCAAGTTGCCGGTCATCATCAGCTACATCAGCCGCTTCATGACCTTGCTCCCCGGCGACGTCGTTGCTACCGGTACGCCGTCTGGCGTCGGCCTTGGTCTGAAGCCCCCGGTCTTTCTCAAGGCCGGCGATGAAATGGAGCTGCGCATCGATGGGCTCGGGACGCAGCGCCAGCGGGTCGTGGAGTTCAGGAAATAGCTCGGGGGGGGGCTGACGTGCGCGGCTGCCTCAATATCGCGGATCTGCGGCGTGCTGCCAGGCGGCGCGCGCATCGTATGGTTTTCGACTACATCGACGGCGGCGCTGACGACGAGGTCACGTTGGCCCGTAACCGGGAAGCGTTCCGGGATTACGAGCTCATGTTCCGGGTGCTGGTTGGCGTCGACGAGGTGAATACTGCCTGCGAGCTGCTCGGCGAGCGTCTGCAGGTGCCGTTCTTCTGCGCCCCGTCGGCAGGGAACAGGCTCTTTCACACCGACGGCGAACGCGCGGTCGCGCGAGCAGCCGCGGCAGCGGGGACGATCTACAGTCTCTCTACGCTCTCAACTGTGTCGATCGAAGAGATCGCACGCCTCACTTCCGGTCCGAAGTGGTTCCAGCTCTATGTGTGGAAGGACCGTGCGCTCGTTCGCGAGATGCTGCAACGGGCGCACGCAGCGGGCTATCGCGCGCTGATCCTGACCGTCGATTTCCCGGTGACGGGCATGCGCGAGCGCGATCCCCGCAACGGGTTCACCATCCCTCCGAGTTACGGCGTACGTCAGGTCTGGCACGCCCTCCGCAGTCCCGCATGGACGTGGGACTATCTCACGGGCGAACCCATCCGCTACGCGAATCTCTCCACCGAAACGCCGGCGACGAGCCTGTCGCAGTTCACGGCTGAGCAGCTTCATCCTGGCTTCACGTGGCGAGATGCCGAGTGGCTGCTCGGGGAATGGAAGGGGCCTGCGGTCATCAAGGGCGTTGTTCGCGCCGACGATGCGCGCCGTGCTGCCTCGCTGGGGTTCCGTGGA
>Ga0209770_10000134_pt1 | contig 41728 bp, 41 predicted proteins | sample LauGreSu1BDMLBDD_2_FD_187572 | JGI IMG/M metagenome (GOLD analysis project Ga0209770, IMG submission 187572) | Freshwater lake microbial communities from Lake Michigan, USA - Su13.BD.MLB.DD (SPAdes) (version 2) | ecosystem: Environmental > Aquatic > Freshwater > Lake | place: Lake Michigan, USA... | reverse complement strand
TACGCGTGCGAAGCATACCCAGAATGGCGCGTAAAAATCTGTAATTTTTTATATCTTTTTATATATTTAGATAAAAAATACCTAAAGTTTCCACTTTTGGGGATTTCTAGATTAACTTTCTAGTAGAATCCTAGTCTAGAAAGGTACCAAAAAGGGTTTCTGGATTAACTTTCTAATAGAAACGTAAACTAGAAAAGTATAAAAAGATTTTTCTAGATTGACTTTCTAGTAGAACATTAAACTACAAAACAGCTTAAAGAGATTTTAATAAATAAATACATAACACAAATGGCATCACAAGTTGACACCTCTCTTACGTGTAATAGTGCGAAGGTTTGGGCTTTTTATCATGAACATCCTGAAATAGATTTTGAAAAAATGAACATTATGTTTACAGATATTATTGCGTCTATTATGCAGTCAACTAATCCTGTAAATAATAGTAATATTACTTCACAGATTTTGAATAGTCTTGCAAATATTCAATCACAGCTTACAAGTCAACAAATGGAATATGGTAAGCTACTATTTTTAAAGCTTACAGAGTTTAAGAAAGAATATATTGATGACTTGAAGATGATTTTGTCATCTAATATTGCAGACAAGATTGCGCCACTGATTAAAGAATCGAATGGCAGCATATTAGATAAGACACAATTGTTGTTAACAGAACTTGTTCCAAAGAATAATGAAAACCTTTCTAGACAGATTAATGATAATATTAAATCATTCTGCTCTTCTATTACGGATGAAATAAATAAAACATCAAAAAGTGATGGTGAACATTTATCACAATCATCTCTGGATGACTTTATTAAAACGATTGACTCAAAGTTTTCTAACGTTATTGATTCAACTAGAAAAATGGTTGACTCAAACAAAGACGCTACATTGTCACAATTCTCCTCTATATCTTCATCGCAAAATGCGCTTCAGTCTGAAGTAAAAGATGTTCTCAAAAGGATGGAAAATTCTAGTTCAAAGGGGAAAATGTCTGAGAATATTGTTTTAAACATTTTAAGGGGTTTGTTTCCATCCGCGGAGGTCGAATACGTAGGTTCTCAAAAAGAATCAGGAGATATTATGATTCATCGAAAAGATAAACAGCGTATTCTAGTTGAGAATAAATGTTATGAGTCTCGTCAAGTTACATCAGACCAGGTTAAAAAATTTATTCACGATATAGATATACAAAATTGTTCTGGACTATTTCTTTCTCAAGAGGGAGGAATAGTTAATAAAGACAATTTTGAGATTAATATTCACAATAGAAATGTTTTACTATATATCCATAATGTAAATTATGACCCAGAAATTATTAAAATAGCTATTGATATTATTGATTCTTTTAAAACTAAGTTAGATGAAGTCACTTTAACTGATGATTATCCTATAAGCAAAGATACTCTTGAAGAAATAAATAAAGAATATCAACTATTTGTTGAACAAAAATTAACTCAGTTGAAAATGGTAAAAGAATTTTCTCAAAAAATGATTAAAAATATTGAAGATCTTCAACTTCCTTGTCTTGAAAAAATGTTATCATCCAGATTTGGTTACATTACTTCTGGAAAATTTATTTGTGAAAAATGTAATTTTATTGGAAAAAATCCTCTAGCTCTTTCCGTTCATAAACGAACATGTGACAAGACAAATTTATCTGCATCGGAAAACAATAGTGTTTCTCCTATGAATATATTACTGCAAACACCTTCGCATTCCGTTGCGCAACCTATCGCGCAACCCGTTGTAAAACCGCCTACGCAACTATCTATCCAACCCGTTATTCAAACCTCCACCTCCACCTCCGCCCAATCTCCACAATTAGTTCAACCTAAAATAAATAAAACATTGGTGAAAAATGTGATTCAAGTTAAACCTGATAATAAGTAATGGTATTGTTTTGTATTGTATTTGTTGAATTATATATTGTAAAGTGTGAAAACACAATATATAATTTCTTTTATTTATTTGCTTTTTCATCTTCTGCAAATTTTACCCTTTTCTTGGGTTTCTCTTTTTCTTTTATTTCTCTCCTTTCTCTCGTTTCTCTCGCTTCTCTCGCTTCTCTCGCTTCTCTCGTTTCTCCAACTATCGAATTGCTTAGTTCTTCAATCACCGGTTCTTCTAATTTTGGTTGAGGAGGTTCTTGAGATTCTGTATCTAATCCTATTTCGTATACTATTACATCTTTTACAATTTTATTCTCGTAGTTCTTAGACTCTGGTGTATTATTTTTGGACAATAATTGTATTTGTTGTATTTGTAAATATTGCTGACGTTGTTTTAATAATAATAATTGTGCAGGAGAATGCGTAGCTAAACGTCTTTTACCATATAATGAAAAAAACATTATTGTATATATTATATAATAATAACTATATTTTTTTAAATATTTTTGACTTCCTTATGAATATAAAACCTATAACAATTGAAAATAATCCGTATACTAAACAAAGTGTATCTTTATTAAAAACATTCAAAAAATATTTTGATGTAACATAACTACCTATAAAGTAACCTACTGCTAAAAATAAACCAACCTTTATATCAAGAAGATCGCGTTTATAAAATTCATATAAAGGAAATATAGTTACCGGTGATATAACCGGTATAATAATAGTTCCAATAACTTTTTGAAAATTTTCTATCACACCTAAAAGTATAATTAATGGAATCATTAATGATGTTCCAACACCTATATAAATAAATGTTGTTCCACCTATTAAACCTATTATAAATGACAATACGTATCGTAATATATTATTCATTCTATACTTCAATGTTACTTATATTATTATGTTATTATATTATTTAAAAATATTACCATAGATTTATACACAATATGGAAGAGACGACAAATAATAAACGCGTATCTCAAATGATACATGTGCAACATTCTGCACTAGAGTTATTCAAAAAAAAGAATGCAGACTATGGCGACGCTTTTGCAAAATTTGGCACTATTGGTGTTCTTATGAGAATCGAAGATAAAATACAACGTTCTCTTTCTATTACAAAAAAAAATATCACACTAGTTGATGATGAAAGAATACGCGATACTTTAATCGATTTGCACAACTATGCTGCTATGGCGATTATGCTTCTTGACGAGACTGATAGCGAGACGAAGGACAACTCTCACCAATGACTCTCGTGATTTGACTATGTTAAACACGAGAGAAAGGAGAGAAAGGAGAGAAATGCGTAATTATAATTCATAATTCGTTATTGATCAATATAAAAATGTTACGTGTTATTTACATAATATTTTTCATATTTCGTATTCTGTATATTAATATTGATACAAAGCTTCTACTAATATCGCTACCGACCAGTTTGCTCCATGTAAATTCAATGTTCGTCCCATATCATCTTGCAAAGATACACGCAAACGTGTTATATTTACAGGACCAAAATAAGTTCGCGTATTATATGCCAAACTACTGCCCGCATCTACCAACATATCCCCTGTATTTAAGCTTTGTTTTTTAATTGGTATAATCCCTAATACGTCTGTGGTTGTAGGTCCTGTTATTCGTGACTTATATGTTGTTTTTCTATTTTCCAATATCTGGTTAATCGAGTATACTTGTGACTGCGTCAATGTTCGCGGCGTGCTTTGGACATAAAAGGGGGATATAGTATTATTTAATTGCGGATCAGGGGCGCATACATTTGGTATATCTGTGTTAAAATAATCAGGTAAACTTAAGGTTGTATCTGTGTCGACTATATTTACTAACCCATTATTCAAATGATTCTGATTAAAATCGTCCAACACTATTGTCAAATACTTTGTGCCGTAAGTGTCTACTGGTCCATTGGAGAAAAACGCTTTATCTAAATTATAAGGTCCAGGAATTGCAGGTATATAGTAGTTAATTGATGAATTTACGATGATTGAAAAACGCAAAGGCAGATTCTTATCATCCAGGGGACGAAAACCTAGAATCCACCCTAAATTATTATTTAGTTTCATCGTATTCCCACAAGTTGTGCTACAACTGCTGTAAAACTCGCTATCGTAAAAAACAACCTCAGCAGTTATTTGCGGGAGCTGTGTTGCAAATAAAAAACAAGACCTACCATTTATCGGATTATAAGAAATATTAAAACGATTCCCCGTAAATGGAGCAACTACATTTAGTATCGTGTCTAACTGATACTGAATTGCGGTTATTAGTTGTGCGGCGGTATAATTACCATCCGGGATAGAAATTCGATAAGTTGTTCCGCTATTGACGACCCAGAAACACGATGTGCCCATAGTTGAGTCAATCGTATACCACGCATACGGAATCTGATACGAATACAACTTGAGTGTCAATGTATTTGTTAATACATCTGACAAGTCCAACGTAAAATCTGTAGAAGACGTGGTTGCAGTTATACTTTGACGATATTGGCTGTCAATGACTAAAATACGTTGTGTAACATTTTTCAGTGTCGGATTTAACGTATCTTGTGCGATCGGAAGAGGATGAGAGTTTAAAACACCTATTTGTTCGCGTTTCATAGTTTGATGATTACCATTTCCGTCGTCAAAAAATTTTACTTTATTTTGCCTATCTGTTATACGCGCATTCTGTAAAATATCGTCCTGTTTCAAATACTGGTTTGTATACCAATCCTTTAATATAGGGGGGTATGTATTCGTAGGTATCTCGGGGTTTGGGTTCATATCTACACTACTTAATATACGCTGCTCCGCTTTTTCCAAGAACCCACCCTGTCGGGCAAGATTTGGATACTTTGACCTTAATACATTAAAATTGGATTCAATATCGTCTATCGTATTAGAATTTGGTTCTGTTGAAATACCCAACAACTCTTTTAGTTCGTTAATCGAATATTTATCAACATCTTTTAACTTTTGTATTATTTTTTTATCAAGGTTACTATCTTTGCTATTATCTCCCATAACAAATATATTAATATATGAATATACTATTTAATTATTTCTATATTTCTATTTCTATATTTCTATTTCTATATTGATATTGGCATACTTTTCAAACATTTCAAATAATGCTTTTCCAAAATCATAATCAAAACGATTGTATTTTATCCAGTTTGGTATTCGCGAAATTCCTATACTTCGTTTGGAATGTCGCTTCCCTTTAAACAACAATACCTCCAGTGCATGTATCAACTTTTTATAATATTCATCATCCTCATCATGACCTATTTGTGATACATCAACCCTATACTCGCCCTGATACGAATATCGGTTTAAATTCGGTTCGGAGTGTATCCTTCTGTATCGTTGTTCGCATAGTTTGTTTCTGATGAGGCCAACTCCTTCGATTTTGTTCTTATCATTGTTCATCTCTATGACAAATGCATATGCATCATCCATCACATGATGTGTTATCATAACAGGCGTGCCGTATACACACGATGTGTTTAACCCATGTTCATCGCGCCACATGCGATTCTCCTTGATGCCATAATTTGAAAATCGTGTTGTTAATATTTCGATTCGTGAAATGAACAACTCTCTTTTTCGCGTGATTGCAACCATGCGGTGATGTGTTGAATAATATGAATTTGTTTTGTTACCATATTCATATGATTCTAATTATCTCTTCAATTTTAGTGTTTCTCTCGTTTCTCTCGTTTCTCTCGTCTCGCAAACTCAGCAAAACCCTACCACAAAGGACTGAAGAATCCCGCCCACCAAACTGAACAACATTGCAGCAGGTATTGTCCATGCTTTCACCTTCTTCAAAAAAGTAAGGATTACAAGACCAGCAATAACAAGCGACATTACAAATTGGAATTTTTTCGACCACCACTGGTTACCATCCATACGTTTCCCTAAGTTTACGATACCTAGAACTGCTCCTACTAATACAAAAAATTGGATAACCAATGAACTGCGCAAATAGTAAACGACTGCTATCAGCAAGGCACGAAATGCGATACAAATCGTATAGTAGACTTGTTTACGGCGGTGGACTATTTCTTCTGCAGTCATTCCTTTCCTTAATAAGCCAATGCGATACATCGTTCGCGTAAAATATGGATCATCGTTGGGGCATATATGATCTGATTTTGATCTTGATCTTGATCTTGAAGTCATCATGTTATACTATATTATACTATATTATACTATATTATACTATATTATACTATATTATACTATATTATAATATAATAGTTTACTTACCTGCGCGCTTACACACCTACTTACGTCTTCGATATGTCTTTCGCGTCCTACAACGTGACGACGAATGTTTGCGAATGCGCGCACACTTCATTAAATCTGATGTAGAAAAACGAGAACGCGTTGTCGCCGCTATTCCATGTATCTTTTTCGATACACTTGCACCACCTCGCTTAAGTTTCGAAAGTGTTTTGGGATGATTGTATATGATAATGTCGATTATGTTGCGAAAATAGTCGCGAAATATATTCCTCTCACGTTTCAACTCGTCTATCGTAAACCATCGTATCTCGCTTTTTTCAAATAAACCATTCGTTGGATGCTGCACATGCCCCTTCAAATATTCGCAAATGAATTTGTAGTTGTTATTAAAATAATAAGGCAACTTCTCATCGTAGTCTGCACGCACTAAATACGTATAACGTTTATCATACGCTATCTCGTCCACCTTATTCTTTAATATATACTTTTCAAAATCATGTTTTGAACCAAAAAACCCGTTTAATTCCTCTGCACCCTCACGCGTCGTGGTGTCCAGTAAGTCTTCACCGGTTTTTGCACCGCCCCCGAAGTCACCCCAGTGGCAGTTTTTATCGCGCTCCATTGAACCCTCTTTGCCAAATAAATAATATACCTTGTTTTTATGCAAGGCTACAAGAATAACACCTGAACCAACCATAGTTCGAATTTTTGCTGTTAGTTAGTTAATTAATTATATATAGTATAACAATAAAATTATACTATATATTATAAATATTTTATATAGAAATTACATTATAAAAATTTAAATAATTCTAGACATAGACACGTCGAGTGAGAATTCAAATCAGTATTTATTGGTTCACTTTGTATTTTGTGCGGAGACGGCAATTGATAGTCAATATAATTTCTCCTATAAATATTTTTAGATGATACCATCGCTACCATGTAGACTTGCATATAAATATACGCAAATACACAACCACACAAACAACTATATAGTTTTACTTATAATTTTATCTTTAAATTATTTATTATTAGTATTACTATGGTGCATCACTTCTAAATAACTGCAAACTTCGACTGCAAGTCATTGTTTACATTTATACAATCACCAGTATCGTAGTCAAGTGAAAATTTTGAAGGATATTGAAATCCTGTTAATAAAGCTAAATTTATAGTTCTATTAAGAGAATGCCTTGATTCTTTATCATTATTAATAGTAATATTTGAAGACACTACATTATCATGTATGCATGATTGCGATACATATGTTAGAACATAAGAAGGATCAACTATTATTCTTTGGTTTGCATTTCCTGTAACATCGTATAGTATCCGATTTGATACATAAGTTGCAGGCGTCGTTGGATATGCCGGATTCATAAAGTATAACGCATTTGTAGTATTTGAATAAATATATACATAATACACACCATTGTATAATTTAGTCGAATTGTTTACATTATATACATTTATACTAGATTGATTTGATATATTCGGAGGTGTTAATAAATATTTCCCCTTTGTTATATCCAACAAATCTTTATAACTATGGCTCGTATTTAAACAATATGTTTTATCACTTGGCAAAGTCAAGTCTGATCTTCCAGATAAACCAAAAGTTCCTTGATATGGTTTGAGCGCGCCTAGGGGTGTTACAAGAGGAAAGTTACCTCCTTGTTGTTCTATTGTTTTTGCTAAATTTGATGTCCCAGAAAAAAGTTGCTTTGCGCGTTTGTTTGCTATGTAGTCGCTACCTGATAAATTTTTATTTGGCATTGGGTATGTTCTTCTTGACATGAGTAGAAGAATAGTTATATAATAATTTGATATATTATATATGGTAAATTATTATATATGATAAATTAATATATAACTTAATACTATATTTTATGGTTTTACATACTATAAACGCATTCAAAAGCCAACTCCAACGCCCAGTCCATACCATTTAAATCCAATATATATCCCAAATCATCGTATAAAGTTATTCTCAACTTTTGAATGTTTACTGGACCAAAAAAACGTCTTTCTCTATTCACGGAATTAGACGTAGACTCACCTTGTGCCGCCTGAAATGCACCGGATGCATCAACGAGACGTGTTAAATCTATTTTTGAAATAATATTTGGCACTGATATTGAGTCTGCAAAAACTGCAGTATAGTAGTCATTTACATTACTATTAAAGTCATCTATAGATAAAAATCCGTAAATCGGGTATTTTGTAAAACATATACTCGATGACACGATTGAACCATATATACTAGGAGGTGGCACAACGGCTGGATTAAAATTTGAACTATAATGTTCGGCGGTTCTAAAACCAAGTGTCCATCCAAGTCTTGTAATAATACCTTTATTCACATCATAATCTTTATTTACCTGCCCCGTGCTTATATTCAGCCCTACATTTGTGATTATTTTAAAATAATAGGGCTGTGTAGCAGAAACATCTTGTGCAAAAATACTTTTACCATTTACACGATTAATCGTGTATAATAGTTTAGGACTTGTATATCCCGGTGGCCCTGGTAATAAGGGTATTGCAACATTCGGGCTGTTAGGATTTGAATTTAAAATATTATTGATTTCTGTTTCAATTGGTGTACTAAATGTATTTAAATTTTGTGTTGTATTATATATACCATCTTGTAGTATCAGGTCAAATGTATTTAAAAGTGAATAAAGACCCCCAACCGGTGCATATGTTTCGATTCGTATAACATTATTACCATAGTGTTGTGATATATTATAGTATGTTATTGGTATCGAAATTGAAACTAAACGATAACTAATGACGTTTTCAATTCTATATGGAAGTGTAATGTTTAAATCTGTGCTTTGTGTAGTATAATAGTCATCTCTATACCTTGAGTCTATATTGAGACCCCTTAATATCGTATTTTTTAGTAAAGGATTAATTACACCTCGCATAGTACCATACTGATCAAAATTTGAACCCGGATTATCATTATTGTCTATTTTTCTAATATGCGCAGAAAACGGGTCTTGTATAATCATATTGTTAGAACCCTTTTGCATAATATTTTTTAAATCGGTAAAAGATGTATTATCATTGATAGCGTCACTGGCATTACCACCCTTTACAAGTGAATAGTTTGACGACGACTCAAGAACGTTCAGCAATATTTTAGAAACCGATTCTATAAAGTTATTCATTTTTATTTTCATATCAATCGTTATCGTATCATCGGTGCTTACTTTTTTACATATATTTTCCTTTTTTATACCGACATCATAAGTATCGTAAACATCACCTAATGATAATAATCCTTTTAATTCTTTTATCGTATAATTTTGTATATTCAAATCAAAACCATCCATTATATAAAAATATAGTTATATTTTTTTATATAATAATAGTTATTTATTATATAGTTATTAGGGTTGTTGCGTTTGTCGCGGTTGTCGCTTAATATTAATGTCCACATGCCCGACATGGTCCAGTATTTGCAGCAGCATTTGAAATAAATCTACTTAAATGGAATGCGGGATTGACGTTCCTTCTTGATGAGATAACCGGAGCAGGGGAAGGAGCCGGAGAAGAAGAAGTAACGGGTATACTACGTGCTGTTGCAACATAACTTGTTCTAAAATTCGTATTATCGAATACCATTTTTGATAAATTTACCGAGGATGACATTATTTATGTATGTATGTGTATATATGGCTTACAGGTATATATAGATATATAGATATTTTATAGACATATAAAATATTTATATTTGCAACCGAATGGTTTCAAGAGTTTCGGTGTTTACGAACAACCAACAGGATCAGGATACTGGCAGTTATCCGAGTATGCAACGCCAAATGTTCTCGTCTTATTTCCTTGTGCGGGCACATTTGTGCTTGTCGATGCTTGAGACTGCGTCCGCAATACTTTACGACCTTTCAGTTTTGCTAAATATCTATCATAGGAACCATGTTTCATATCCACGCCTTTACTTCCTTGGATCGTCGAAGATGAACCTGCCGATGAAGACCCAGGACGCAGCCATGTAATCGAGGTTCGCGTTGAACTTCCATCCCCACGTCGCGGCACATTGCGATGAACTACGCCCGGAACTGCGCGGTCGCTTTGTTGATTCCAGTTGACATAGTTATATGCCGCAGTCGGCTGCGTATATACATTTAAAGCGGCTTTGTTCATCGTATACTCCGAACCATCTACGCGAACCACATTTTGTATTTTCTTTTGGGTGGGTATACTCGACACATAAGGAATTTGGGTATTGGTTATTCCGTTAGGAACAGGTTCGCCGCCGCTGAGTCCTGGACCGCCACATTTTCTACAACCGACGGGAGCAAGCGTAGGCTCTAAATATCCACCATACCAACAACTTGTGCATATGGAAGACTGATAATAAGGATAACTCATTTTTACTCTATACTTTATTCTTTTATTTTATTTATTCTATTTTACCTTCTACGAGATGAAGACCTTGGTTTTCTAGATTTGCAGGATTTGCGGGGCTTGCTGCGAGACTTTCTTAAGCGTCTTGTCTTGGACTTGGGCCTATACTTTTTTAAACCACCACCGGCTTGGGCGTAACGAGTAGGGATTGCAAGTTGTCGACAATTTGGGCATGTTCTATTTCTCGTCAACCATGGCGTAATACAACTAGCATGAAACCTATGATTGCAGTTTGTTAAAACTGCGTCTGGACCTTTAGCATCTGTCATACATATAGAGCACTCATAATCTTGTTCAACGATTTGGTTTACTGCTTTATCTACTGCTTTCTGTGGTGTAAAATATGGGCAAACAGCACCATATACTCTCATTGCTCCTGCTGCAGCCACCGATGCTACACTTGATCCACATTGTAACAACAAGCTAGAAACTCGTCGTAAAACATTATATAATGCACGATAAAATAAATGTAATCCTGTAGTTATAGACTCATACGCATGTGATGCCATTTCTCGCATACTTTGCATTCCCGGTGGTGGAGATGCTGCTCTTCCATATACAGGTTCAGGTTCTCGAGTAAAATAATCTCTAGTATTAGATGCCGCAATAGAGATAGCATCATATGCGGCTGTTCCAGTTGTCATTCCCACTCGAAGTAAAAAGTTACCAACATTTACTAATCCATTCCTAATAATGGGCAATAACCTTGTAACTTGTTTATGTAAACCTCTTGCACCCGCAGTTGCTCTATTAACAATAAAATTAGCAACGGCTCTTAATAAAGGTTTACTTCTTGCTAATCTTTGTGCTACACTTTGTCCAACATTTCTAGACGTTACAATCATTCCAACAAAATACCTTATATTAGGAGCCTCATTATCAACATTTACCCCTTCTCCAAAAAAACTAGAAAGATATTCATTTAAACTAGTAATAATCTCATTTACTTCTTCATTATGTTTAAATTGATTGGCTTCTTCTCTCATCGACGCTTGATTCATCTCTTCTTGTTCAGCTTGAATTCTAGCTAATTCTACATTTCTTTCATCATACTGACGTTGTAGTTCTTCTGGCGTTGGTGGGGGTGGACTTGCTGCTCGTGTTTGTCTTTTTCTTCTTAGTTGTTCATCTTCATCGTCAGAAACTTCATGTCCAAATGTTCTTCTTATACCTCTTGATAAACTTCTTGCTCTTTTCCTCAAAGAAGATGTAAGACTCATAATATATACTTAAGTAACCTATATAATAAGTATATATTATTTACCTCTTCATCGTTTTATTTCTACGACTTTTGCTAAATCTTGATCTTGACGTCGAATATTTTTTATTTCTACGCGTCCTTGTCCTTCCAGACCCACCCTTTTGTTTTGCTGTTTTATCGCCACTACCACTATATGTATCTATCTTAATCGCAATCTGACACGGCACATTCGTATCTTTATGTTTTACCACCATATCCCCATTCGGTTTAAAACTTTTTATAAATTGTTTTTTAAATACATCTGGTGTATTCAACGCCATACTTTTAATATTTTTTTCACAATTATTCGAACAAAAAAAGATACGATATATTCCACCTTTATACTTTATTTGTGTAACACGTTTGGTTTGGGAGTATCTGTCATACTTCAAATGGAAATTGGGGCAGCACACAGTCCAGTTCTCTCCCATACAATTCGTCCCAAATATAGTTTCCGGATGTTTCGGCTTCTTCTTCAAATCTTCTGACGATGGCATTGAATGCTATATACTAAAATAACATTATATTTTAAAACGCGGTTTTCTAAACGATTCATAACCTAATCTAATCTAACCTACACTATTTTAACATAAGCAGCTTCTCCGTTTCCTTATTCAATACTATTTCCTTCCCAATATTTTTAATTATTTTTTTCTCGTTTCTTATATCATTCTCAATCGGTTCGCACACTTTGTTAATCAATGTTAGATACTCCATCTGTTTCGCTTCTGTATCAAACCAATCCGGATTTATATCTACCCACACACTTATTGCATTTCGTTCCTTATTTGCAATTTTAATTATCGTATTTTTCATTTTCTCGTGTTTCTCATCCTTCTCCCACTTCTCCTTCTCCTTGATATACATGGTGTCGCGTTTCACATCCGTGCAATGAATCGGGCGTTTATAAATATCCAACTCTTTTAATCCGCGTATCATCACATTGCTTATTCCCTGCACTAAACCATTCGAACGCGAATACTGCAGATCTTCCAGTGTTATCTTCAGCGACTCTATAAACTCTGACATGTTCAGTGCATCTTTGCACTTCTCATTCAAAAAGAAATTCAAATTGAAATTAGTATTATTCGTATTATTCATCGTGGTGTTGTTCGTCGTCATAGTCGGACCAATATTAGATATCTTCGGTATAATCAGGTTTATTTGTTGTTGCTGTTCTTTTATAATCTTTATCATCTCCTGATTATCGTTTATAAGTTTCAAAAACATATCCTTTGTTATATTTATATTTTCGTCGTTCTCTCCTTTCTCTCCTTTCTCTCCTTCCTGAATCTGTAAAACAAGGTTCTCTTCACTCTTAACAACTTTTACATCCACACCTTCACCTAGATTGTTACCATCTTTGCATTTCATTGGACAAACTTTGCGATGGTTAAATAATGATGAGCGATTTGTATAGGTCTTTCCACATTCACACCTCGTATTATGCTCAGGGGATTTTTTGTTGTTATTGTGTTTTATCGTGTTAATATGTTTATTATAATCTTTTTTATTACACGTAACATAGTCACAAATTTCGCAAACATAGTTGGGGGATTTTTTGGGATTTTTTGTTTTAATGTTCGTTTTTTTGCATGTATTTGTTGGTTCCGTGACCATAGTAGGTAACAAAACACTACTGGGTGTTATTTTATCGGAAATTAGCGTAGCTCTTAACGTCACAGCATATTCTTGTGCCACTTTTTTCGCAGCATTATAGTCTTCACAATTACAAATATGGACATTTTCCATTTTCCAGTTTTCCCATCCGCTGTATTTTCGAATGACAGCATACAGACGATCGCTGTAGTTAGTCGCCTCATGATTTACGCAGTTGTTTTTGTGAAAATACTTGCGCTGAATAAAGTTCGTGGTATATCCGACATATACATCTTTTACCTTACTATCCTTACATGAAATTTTATATATAGTTGTGTGACCATAGTCGATCTTAGTCTTTGGCATATCACGTTTTATAGTGTTTTTATAATATATATAAATATTATAAAATCTTATTTAAATCTTATTCAGACATAAATATCTTATAGACATCGTTGGACATTGATAAAACAAAAAATCCCCTTGAAAATCTTATACAAAATGTCCAAAAATTATCGTAACGTTTTTTTAGACTTGAAAAAAATGATTGTGAGCATTATGGTGTGAGTGAGATTTTCAACATTTTTTTCAAATCTAGAAATGAAAAATCAAAAATGGACAAAAATAAATGTCCATTTTCAAAATTTCAAAAATAGATTTGAAAAACATTACATCATTCACTTATTCGGCATCCGCCTGCGGCGTTCTTTAAGTATCTTTGGGGGATAATATATATTTGTAAAGGGCTTAAAGAACCGCGGGGAGGGCTGGGGCGTCCGCTTGCGAAAAATAGTCGTCCATAAATGCCGCGGAGTATAACTCGTCAAGATACTTTGCGTTTTTGGCGTTGGTTTCGGTGTTGTCTTGGGCGTCCTCGGCAGCATTATGCTTTCCTAGACTTGTGTATACATTTTCTGGTGTTATAGGAATATTTAGTTTCTTTTGTATAATTTTTTTCAATGCATTTTTTTCCATCTTATGTATATATACTACACATTTATATTGTTAAATATGCGAAATATGCGAAACACACGAAATAATAAAACACTAAGAAAAAAGAAAAGAGAGGAAAATCCAAAAGTATATTATTCATCCACTGCAATTCATGCAGTTTCTACAGATGGTGGAAAAAAATGGCACGTTGATGCTAACATAAATGGTGACAAGCGTCATGTAAATCTTACGAAACATGAGATAATGGATGTTTTGGCGTATCCTGCTTCACCAAAAGACTTGAGGACAAGATTACTCGAGGACTTTGATATGGGTCCGCGAGATGTGAGAAACGAGAGAAAGGAGAGAAATACTAGAAAAATAAGAAATAGGAATAGGAAATATAAAGTAAAAGTTTAATATTATATTATGTTAAAAGTATATAATATAACAAACAATAATATAAATGACATCGCAATTTTTAGGACCATCATGGAGACAAGTAGGTGGATATAATAGAACGATAGTAGGGAACTATGCAAGATTTCCTTACTTGGCGAATGAAATAACAAGTGATAGATATGCAACAAATGCAACATCAACGCCTTACCCACTGGGTGCACTTCCCGGATTAGTTACTTTTAATACTTTACCAAATCTTGCATATACTCCAGGGCAAACGATTATTATAGCACATGATGCTACTCATTTTTTTTCTGCAAATGTTAACACGTATTCAAGTAATATACTCACCGCAATTCCTACTGGAACAGCAACGGGTTTAGGAACATATACAACATGGCAAATTAATTTGGATGGTATAGTAGGTCCAATTGGTCCAACCGGTCCTCAAGGTGTTCAAGGTGCAACAGGAATACAAGGCGCTACCGGACCACAAGGAATACAAGGCGCAACAGGTATACAAGGCGTTGCAGGTGCTACCGGACCACAAGGAATAAGTAGTTCTTTTTTCAATTATCGTTCAAGTACAACTTATAATGCAAAACCTCCACCAAATGGATGCTTTACATGGGAGAATGGAAACTCCCAAATAACTTCACCAAATAAGATTATAATCTCTTATTTAGACAGCTTGGGCAATGATGTAGACGCGTTAATAAGTATTCTTAACACAGGTAGTGCTATTTTAATACAAGACAAAGGTAATAGTAATAACTATCAAAGATGGATTACTACCGGATTGCCTAATATAACCCAAGACTCTTATATTTCTTATCCTTGTACTTACCATAGCGGAGGCTATATTTTTCCTGATAATCAACAATCACTTATCATTATTCAAGCATTGGGTTCAACGGGTCCTGCGGGTGCAACGGGTCCGCAAGGTGTAACAGGTGCGGTGGGCGCAATAGGTCCTGTGGGTTCAACGGGTCCTGTAGGGGCAACGGGTCCGCAAGGTGTAACAGGTGCGGTGGGTGCAACGGGTCCGGTAGGTGCAACGGGTCCGGTAGGTGCAACGGGTCCGCAAGGTGTAACAGGTGCGGTGGGCGCAACGGGTGCAGTGGGCGCAACGGGTCCAGTAGGCGCAACGGGTTCCGTAGGCACCCTTACAAAAGTCAATCAATCTACTAATAATATCGTAAGTTATAACACATCCACAAACACACTCGCGTATACAACAGGAACCTTTATTTCATTATTCGCCGACGAAACCGCACGTGATGCAGCAATACCCACATCCACAGCTTTTCCGGGTCAGTTCTGTTTTCTTACCGGGTCATCACGACTACTATACTATAATCTTGGTTGGAATACTTACATGAATTTATCAGAAAATCTTCTGACTATTACAGGTACAACAACTAATCCATTTGTTACAAATCCGCTTACAATAAACACAGATTATGGAATAACATTTGTCAATAGTGCGAATAGTATCGTTCCTACTCCTGTTGGGGGTGGTTTCACTATTTACAGATTTTCCTCCCTTAATAATACTATAACGGGAACTTACACTTCACCAAAAAGTTTATCTGTTTCTTATTTGGTTGTTGCTGGAGGTGCTTCTGGTACTATGGCATTTCAAAATTTCGTCCCAGGCGTTGGGTGGACATGGACAAATGGTGGTGGTGGTGCTGCTGGTAGTGTTTTAGAAGGAACATTAACTGCCGTTGGGGGAGGCGTTTATTCTTTTTCGGTTGGGAGAGGCGGAGAGCCGGGTAGTGGGACAAATAGTTCATTACAAGGCAATTCTATAATGGTAACCTCACCTGGAGGCAGCACCTGGGGTATTAATTCGACAACTCAGGCTGGACGCGGTAATGGTGCGTCACAAATCGGAGAATTAGGAGGAGCTGGAATTACTTCTACTATTAGTGGAAGTTCAATCGTTTATGGTGGTGGTGGTGGTGGTGGTTCTACCATTGGCATTGGAGCTAATACTACTGGTGGTGCTGGTGGGGGAGGGAATGGTGGTTTTAATACGCAACCTGGTAGTAATGGAACGGACGGGTTAGGAGGAGGAGGAGGAGGAGGAAGTTTTCAAGGTGGCGTCGGCATGGTTGCAGGCGGTAGAGGCGGTAGTGGTGTCGTAATATTGAGAATACCTTCTTATACCTAATCTAGAATTTATATCGTATCCATTCGTGGTAAAAAGCGGTGGATCAGGCACAACATGCCATTTTAGAAATACAAATTTAGCCTTGCATATACTCCAAGACAAACGATTATTATAGCAAATAATGCTACAGAATAAAATAGAATAAATAAAAACAAAAAATTGATATATAAATACATCTCATATGTATATATCAAGACCAAGACCACGAAATATTAAAATGGAAACCACGCCATCTACTCCCCTTACCCCCGATATCAACCATCTTGCGCGCTTGAACGCCCACCCGCGTGACAAGCGTATTACATTTGACCCGATTCCACATACATATACGATCGACGGCGACCCATCCGTGAAATATACCTCTGTGACTACATGGAATCATGGACACTTTGAAGAGTTCGACGCTGATGCCATTATCAGCTCCATGATGCGATCCAAAAAATGGACTGAAAGTAAGTATTACGGACAAACTGCGGACGAAATTAAAGCGGGATGGGATAAGAACCGCGATGAAGCTGCCGCCGCGGGAACCGCGATGCACTACGACATCGAGTGCTACTATAATCAATGTCCGCGCGACAACACCAGCACCGAATATGAATATTTTAAACTATTTCTTGAAGACTATCCGCACCTTGAACCTTACCGAACAGAGTGGACAATATTCCATGAAGAACTGCGTATTTCCGGTTCGATCGACATGGTTTTCCGAAACAAGAACGACGGCACATTCAGCATTTATGACTGGAAACGATGCCGCGAAATAAAGAAGACGGATCGCAAATGTTCGAAGAATCCTGCAATTGAACATATCCCCGACACGAATTACTGGCACTACTGCCTACAGCTGAATACGTATAAGGCAATTCTGGAAAGCAAATATGACCTGAAAATATACGACATGTATTTGGTATGTCTGCACCCGGAAAACAAGAACAAATCGTATCAGCGGATTATGGTGATAAATATGGAAAGCGATATTCAAAAACTATTTGACCAACGGCGGCGTCTTCTGAAAGAGAAGGGGGATTAGCGAAACAATACTAATAATGCAAACTATATAGAGATATCGATGGTTATATAAATATACACACAAATATACCTTGCAACTTTTGAACATGTCATATAATGCGACGACGCATGGCAATGACGATATCGATATGAATTCATTTTTTTTATTTAAAAAACACAATGACTTATTTGTGAAGAACTATGCCGACTTGACTTTTGATGATATTTACCGATATTATCTTGTTCTTATGTGGTTTGGTGTTACATGCGGGCTTTCTTTATACACACTCAAACAAGTATACGTGTTGTTTATGATGGTGTGGAATTATCGGAGTGGTGAGAATGAGGATGAGGATGAGAATGAAGATGAAGATGACAACAACAACGATGATGCAGCAGTAAAAGAAGTTCCTGAAATTACATTTGAGAATCGATACTTTATAGAATATGATGACCTGGAAGAAAAAGACTTGACAGAGGATTTTGTAAAAGACTTGGCGCTGAATGTAATACGAGAGGAAACACCCAAAGGGGAAGTTTTGATGTATTATAGTCACGAAATGGAGTCGTTCATATATTATTCAAAAACAAAAGAAATCCCGTATAAATATTTAGAAACACTTGCTAGAAAATATGTTATCATTTATGATTGCAAAAAAATGTATATTGATATTCGCAAAGAATACGAAAAAGGGTTAAACAAATATAATGAACTGAAAGAAAATAAGACTCCTGAAGGTGGAACAGAGGTAACGGGAACGGGAGGAGAAAAAAGTGAAAATAAGAAGAAACAACTTTTTGCGTCATTTAAAACGTATAACCGAAAAGGTGAAGTAAATGCGAAACAGAAAGATAAAATCTATATACTTAGAGAGAAAGCAAATCGGTATTCCTATCGTGGCAAAATAGAAGAATATAAGGAGGATACGATGGGCGACGAAGAAACGGGTGAACAGAGTGATTACAAAGATAAAAAAATAGACTTTTCGGAATTTAAAAAAATGAATAGGCCATGAATGAATATGGTTTTAATATGATATTTTATTATTATTATAATATAAGTAATAATAATAATAACAAGCATAAAAGAAGTATTTAATTAATAATGGCAGAAGTAGTAGATACAGATAAAGTAGATAATAACATTATTACACCACCAGCAGAACCAACAGATACAACAGGACCAGCAGCAGAAGCAAAAGCAAAAGTAGACGCAGAAGAAGCAGCAAAAGCAAAAGCAGCAGCGGAAGCAAAAGCAAAAGAAGCACCAGGACCAACAGCAGGAGCAGAAGCAAAAACAGAAGAAGCACCAGGAACAACAGCAGAACAAGACAGACTTAACAAAGAAGCGGCAGCTGCAGCTGCAGAAGAAAAAAAAAAAATAGTAGATCAAATAAAAAAACTACAACTTGATATAATTTTAAAGGGAAAAGAATTGGATCAGAAGTATATTGCAGCGAAAGGTGATGAAAAAACACAAGAAGAACTTGAAGTTGAGATGGAAGCATTTTCAACAGAAACCAACGAAGAAATAGATAAATTATATGAAGAACTAAATGGCAAAAATGATCAACCAGCGATTATAAAACTATTTTCAGGAGCATGGAATCTTATTAAATTAAAATTAGAAGTAATATTTGATAAAATGGAGAAAGCACCGAAAGTTACAGAAGCACAGCTTAACATGTTAAAAATTATAAGTAAAAATATTGAAGATATACAAGCCCAAGGTGGAAGTTTAGACACTGAATACGCTCAAAAATTATCAAATTTACTTTTAAGTTTATCAAAGGATATTTCTCAGACACCAGGAAAAAGTGAATCGTCATCAAAAACTCCAGGCACACCCGGGATCATGGATAAAATTGAAGGTGCGTTTAATAAATCAGCAGCAGTTGTAGCAGACCCAGCAGCAGCAACAAAAGCGGCGGGATTAGATCCAAAAGCATCAGAAGCAGTTATAGCAGATCCAGCAGCAGTAGCAGTAGCAGCAGTAGCAGCTGGAGGTGGTCAAGGTGGCGGCGGCGGCGGCATTTCACGTAAACGTGGTCATCCCAAGTATATAAACCAAATCAGCGAAAATCGTAACAAATTATTCAAAAAAGAATTAGAAATAATAAATAGTATACGCCATTTTCATCGTAGTCATACGATTCGCAAACGTGACAGAATAAATAGTATTCTAGGGTTAAGAAAAAGCAGGAATAATAAAAGAGGTGCGAATACTAAAAATACAAAACGGCACCGACATAACAACCATAAACACAAGTCGGCAAAACATATAAAAAAGTAATGTAGAATGTATGCATCGGTCGGCATTATTTCTTATTTCTTGCATCTTTCCAGCGGAGAAATCCTGTGCTTCGTTTCATATCAAATGATGGTCCAAGATGGTCTTTTGCAATGGCAAGACCTTGTCGCTCGAATGGAGTGAGAGTTTGAATATATTCGTCTATTAAGACTTGTTTCGGATTGGGATTGGTTTTGGTTTCACTTTCATTTCCTGTTAATACTGGTTCGGCTGTTTTCGAAACATTGGAACCATGAATATGAATGGAATGAGGGCGATGAGTATTGTTAGCATTCGACATATATTGACTGCAGGCGGAGTTGTGTAGACTAACGTAAGTTTATATAATAATATAACAAATATTATTATATCAATTTTATAAGACTGAATAATAATCTTATAGTTATATAAATATATAGTAAATATATAGTAAATAGTAAATTTTAAAAATGTATTCATACATAAAAAATACCATGTGGTATAAAAATTTAACTAAAGGATTTATAGATACGAGTGAGCCAAAAAAGAAATCTTTAGAAAAGAAAATGCCTCTTTTACAAGATGTTTTTATTCGATTAAACAAAATGATAGATATAGGTTACATTACTATTATTTATTTTATAATGGGTGTTGTTTTTGCAGGTATAATTACAAATTTTCAAACTACTTTTGATAGTAAAGAATATGATAAAAAACCATTGATAAACATAATTTTTACATTTATTATAATTATTTGGATAGATGGTGTTTTAATATATATAGCACGCAACCTTATTGAATTTATACCATATCCTTTTGATAATGTATTTGGATTTGATCATAAAAGAGTAAAAGAATTAGGAGCAACTACGGCATTTACATTTGTCTTGTTATACTATCAACCTAATCTTACTAATATGACGATTTATTTGAAAAATCGCATGGATAATACATTTGACGGGCGACCATTTATAGAAGAAATAAAATTATTAAATAAACCAGCAATAACACCCACTATAATGGATGACGATAAAATAAATAAAAAGAAAAAGGAACAAGAAGAGAAAAAAAAACATGAACAAGAACAGGAACAAGAATAGGAATCATAAAAAAACAAATATTAGTAACCAAAATTATCCTATGAAAAAAAACATATAAGGTCGTTACTAAGTTTAACATTCGAGTTTTGCATCATTTTTGTAATAGACGTATCAATAGTGAAACCATTTGTTACTAAAAACTGAAACAATGTTGGCAGCTCGTCAATGCACATGAGCTGTCGGTTGTTGTCATTTACTTTTGTAATTAGAACATTACAACACTGCGATATATTACCGCATCCGCACCCACCATTGCATGCCGAAAACGCGCTATCCACTTGAAAAGGTGATAACCTTATTGGACCAACGTTTCTTATGATTTGATTGAGAGGAGAATCAGCGGGAGGCATTTTATTTAACTTAATCACCTTTGTATAACATTGAGTATGGTGATCGTAATAAGGGACAGATACAAGTGAATACATGAGTGTAATATACTATAAGTTATAGATATAGATATATAATATAATGCAAGTTATAATTATATTATATAGTAGATAATAGATAATAGATAATAAAAATAGTCGAAATAAGTTATTTACCCCCACATATTCCTGTTGAACATCCTCCGGTTTGTCTATTATTACCACCGCTAGAAGAAGGAAGATTTGGCATTGCAGATGAGCGCATATTCACAATATAGTAAACTACTCTATACAATATATACGCGACAACGACATAAATTATAACTTTAAGTATTTGCATAAAAAAATTTGAACCCGAACCATAATTTGCCATTTTAGCCATTTTAGCCATTTGTTATGTATATACTTATAAGATAATATAATATAATATTATTTTTATATTTTTTTATATTTTTATATTTTTTTATTTTATATTTTTTATATTTTTATATTTTTTTATTTTATATTTTTTTATTTTATTTAAATAGCTAAACTATTAAAAGAAATATAACAAAGAAATATAACAAAGAATACTTTTTTTCATTTATAAAAAACAAACATGAATAAAACATTTTCAAGCAGTATAGTTGTTGACTTTAACAAAAATAATATTAAAGACCGGAAACAAGATGTGAATTACGAAGCTATACGATCAAAATTCATTAGTCAAGGAACATTTGGGTGTATTTTTTATCCTGCAATCGAATGCGATGGTTCTGTAAGTAAAAATAAAAAATACGCATCTAAACTTGTAAAAAATAATAAAACCGATTTAAACGAATATTTAATTGGCAAAATAGTAAAAAAAATAAAGCTATATGAATACTACTACGCGCCTGTAGTAAACATGTGTAGTATTAACTTGGCAAAAATAGATAAAAGAGAAAGAGACATGTGTAAAATTATACGCGATAAAAAATATTCGGAAACGGGAATAGGGGCAGACACCATCTCAGCATCTAGTTATGCCATCATGAAAATACCATTCATTGAAAATATTAGTATCATCGACTATTTTACACACCCAGATACGGACAAAAAAGAAATATTAACATATATTTTTTATTCATACGACTATTTATTGCGAAATATTGAAACACTAAATAAAAACGGAATTATACACTTTGACTTGAAGTTGTCGAATTTATTAATAGAAAAATCAAAAAAAATACCGATTATTATTGACTTCGGGTTGTCGATTCCTATCGACGATATTCGCCCCGAAACGTATAAGAAATACTTTTACGCATATAGTCCAAGTTATTACGTATGGTGTATCGAGATACATATTATATGCTACCTTGTAAAAGTGAATCCCGTTTTGACAAAAGATGCGCTTACGGGATTAATCGATAAATACGTGCAAAGTAACATTGGGTTAAAAATATTTTCGGATACTTTTGTGCAACGTTTTAGATATACAGCATTAGATTACTATACAAAACATATAGTTGATAGTGGTGCAACAAGAGACGAAATAATAAAAAAATTATTAAAATATATTCACACATGGGACTCCTATTCACTTAGCTTGATGTTTTTATGTTTTATACTATTTATATCATTTCATGGTATCATACATAATAAACTAATCATTGAATTTTCAAAGGTATTGCTTTTAAACTTTCATCCCAATCCTGAAAAAAGATTGAGTTTTGATGAAACAAAAAAGAAATATAACGCGATATTTAACGTAGACGAAACGACGCAAAGTTATAAACAACTATTGCATAATTTTAATCGTGGACTATTTGTAAGTAAAACACAAGCTGAAACGATGAAAGAAGATAAAATGACACCGAGTTTAGGTGCGAGGGATTAGGTATTGGGATTGGGCTAAACATTATGACATGATGATGGTGTTTCATGTCATGATGCTATGGGTTAAAATGCTCTGGCATTAGGTATTAGATGTTAGGTGTGTTAATTAAACATTGGATGCATCTGAAGCTACACCTTTGCCTCCGTCATAAGCCGCCACTGCTCCACCTCTGCGGCCTCTGCGAGAACCTTTGCGAGACTTGGTTCTACGAGTCTGCTTCTTGCCCTTAGTTGCCTTGCGACCAGAACGTCCACGTCTGCGTTTGGTTTTACCAACTACCGCACCAACTACTGCACCGGCGTCTTTCTTCACTGATGACCAAGTTCTAGATGCTTCCTTCAGGGCATCTTTTAAATGAGTCGCTTTTCCCATACGCGACATAGTATTCTTAACATGTTGTCTCCAAGTAATAGCCATTTTCTTTATATACTATAACAAGAAAAAAATATATTATTTGTATATGGTATTTAGGTATTTGGGTTCGGCGACCTATGGTTATTTCTAAAGATTTAATAATATTTTAATAATATTATTGAAACTATATAAAACATAAGTTACATATTTAAGTAACTAGTCCAAGTAAAAGTATACTTATAAAACGCATTCTTTTATTTTCTGTTGGGTAAATGGTAATTAACGAGAAAGGTGGTTGTAAAGGTAAAAAAGTAGCAAGAAAGCATTTAACAAAAGGAAAAAATGAATTGCGATTGTCTCATTCAAGTAATGAAAAGTATGCAATCGTGAAAAAACTATTGGGCAATACATGCGACGTAATATGTGATGACGGAAAAGAAAGGCGATGCATGATTCGTGGTAAGTTTACAGGAAGAAATAAAAGAGATAATATGATAGATGGCGGTGTATATATTTTAGTAGGGTTAAGAGAATGGGTGAACGAGGGTGTCAGTGGACAAAAAAACCTAAACTTGTGCGATCTCCTTGAAGTATATAATTCATCAGAGCGTGATATTTTAAAAAGAACGCATGGTGTATTTGAAAGTTTTAAAGATGAAAGTATAACTAGTAAATATGACAACTATGGATCTTCGTGTGTTGCATTTGTTGATCAGAATACCCTAAAGTATCAAGAAATGGTTAAAAAGATGGAGAAAAAAGGAAGTGGAAGTGGAAGTGGAAGTGGAAGTGGAAGCGACGATGACGATGACGATGCACCCAATAAACAAAAAGTAACTATCACAGCAAATGTTAAACATATTGGAAAGGGAGTTATTTCTCAGTCTTATGATATTAGCGATAGCGAGGATGAGGAGGAAGATGAAGATGAAGATGAAGACGAGGACGAACGCGAACACAAGGACGATGATATTAGAGTCGAGGAAGAATTTGAAGAAAAAGATAAATATAAAACTGAATCTAAAAGTAAAAACAATACTCATAATCATTATAAAAAAAGTGAATACATTCAAGAAAATATAGTCGATATTGATGATATTTAGCTAGCTAGTCAAAGTAAATACTTATTCCAAGCTGCGACGGATTGCTTCTTCGATATCTGCTTGTTCCTGTTCCTCAGCCGAAATCTGATAGTTCATGATCCGATTGATGTAGTAGTTGTTGATGTTGGTAATATTGGGCTGAATGGGCTGAATGAGCGGAATGGGCGGAATTGGCTGGGGGGGCGGAATGGAAGCAGCAGCGGCACCTCCTCGGGCTCCCACCGCTCTTCCTCCATGAACAAGTCGCCCACGCATTTGAAGAAGTTGGTTCATTGGCATTGACACCCCGTAATGCAGATCGCGTCCCATATCGGCAACACCACCTCCATGTGCGCGGTTGTAAATGATATTGTTTTGGCGATACATGATGTTGTTTTCTCTAGCGCGCTGCTCGTCGACTGGTGGCTGAGGTTGGTGCTGGGGGTTTGGGTGCGGTTCAGACGCGTTGTATAAGTCACTATTGTGGTCATCATCATCCTCGTCATCCTCATCATCGTAGACATAGGCGTTGCCATGAGAGTGGGCGTAGACTTCGCTTCCAGGAGGATGCACTATAACTTCTTTAGATTTCAATTTAAACCGACATATAGGACACTCAGCTTTTTCCGTAGTCAGCCATTTTGTAATTGCTTCAGCTTTGAAAGCATGATTGCATGGCAGAATTTTGATTGCTTCGTCGACTTGAAAATCTTCTTGCCATATACCACATGCAGTATTGATCTTAAGTTCTTCTGCAGTTTCCGGGTCGTATGCCATTTCACGTATTCCATGTTGTTCGTCGCTTTCTCCTTCTGGAATATCAATCACATGCTTGACGGGGCGTGCATCATATAGCGAGCGTGCAAGCACTGCAACAGCTGCTTGTTCCATGTCGTCTGCGCCGGCGGCAGCACCGGCACCACCACCACCACCCAGAGCCCCGAGTGCATAAAGAGGCACTCTTAATTCATGTAACATGCGCAACATTTCGTTTCGCAAAGGTATAGAGAAAACCTCTTGGTGGGGATGTTCGTAGTAGTTGTTATTGATTATATTTTCATTCCTATCAGCATTGGCGTTGTTGTTGTTGTTGTTGTTGTTGTTGTTGTTGTTGTTGTTGGCATTGTTGTTGTTGGCGTCGTTTTCCATATTGATATTTCTGACTCACTGATTTTCTTATTATCCTTATATATTTTTATTTCTATTTCAATTTTCTGGCACTAGAAATAAAAATATGTTACTACAACAATTCAAATAAATTACTTACGCCCTCTTTTAAGTATCGACTTTGGAACTATCTGTGAACGTGGGTTGTAATATACGCTCAATATAAGCACTGCCATAATAGACAAGACAATATTGATAGCATATAAAATAAGCACAAAAGAAGAATAGTAATAAAGGAATGAACGCCGCCATTCACTTGTGCATTGATTGCATTGAATTTCTTTCATCTTCTGGATGAACTGATACAAAAATGCAATATTTGCAATATTCATTACTACTAATACCAAAATAAGCCACATATTGTTCATGAAAAAGTTCCTTACCTGGTTAGGAAAAATAACTACTGCTAAAACTTGGACAAGTATAATCGAGGTTAAAAATGTGACATATTTAGTTTCAGGAATATTTGTGCAATAACCGCACTTTACTTTCATTGCTTGCACATATGTCAAAATAATAGCTAAAATACTAATATTGACAATAGTCATAACAGGGTGTCTTTGTATCATCATTTTAGTTTGTTTTGAAAGTTGAAATATGATGACTATAATATATATATAATAACATAAAATATTTTTACTGAAATTATATTTACCGATTCACCACTTTTTTAAACGCGTCTTCGAATACCGCATACCTACTATTGTTCAAAGTTTCAATGAGTGTATTCCATGGCGTATAATTTTTAAGCCCGTTGACACCTTTCTGGCAAAATACGTTTAGAAGTGAGGGACTAAATCCAGACATCATGGATACATTTTCATCGGTGGAAAGACAAGGAAAACCAGTTGTTTTACGCAAGTTCCAAAACACTATATGGGGTGGTTTAAGGGGTGCTTGTGCTTGTGCTTGTGCTTGTGCTTGTGTTTCAGTTTCAGTTTCTGAACTGCCATATAATCGTTCCCCCATTTTTGCAAACATTTGCCGAATATTTTCAAACAACGTATTCTTCTTCTCGATATTTTGTAAATCAGGTGATGCATCGCATATCTGCATATCCGAAAATATAACAAGTGTCAGTTTCTCAACAACATCGCGCGGCATTTTATTATCTTCAATCACTTGACGAATCAGATCAAGCGCATAGTAAAAATTCGTCGTCATCCCCCAATTCGATCCACGGACTTTAACTACTTGTTTTACAAATGTATCCGAGTCATCCGATATACCCAGCTGAATCCATTGGGGTCGCTCCGAAAATGTCATAATGCGTGGCCCAAGTGCCGACCTTTCTGCGACGCGAATACTCAGCCCAATTGCAGCATGAAGCGGATTACTATTTTCTGACTCCATTGATCCTGAAACGTCGCACATTGCAATCATCCCGCCTAAATTATCGGCACCATTGCTTACCGAGTTATCTTTCCATAGTGCGTTTATAGTATCAATCACCGGTGTTGAGGACGACGGCGATAAGGGCGCCACTAAATGCTTATTAGAAAGCGCCGACTTTACCAAATCAACAACAGAAACACGTGCCCCCTTTATTCTTTGCTTGCCTTCTTTCACATCGCATAAAAACTCCTCGTAGTTATATCTGCAACCTTCGCGGTCAGCATCGTCTGGGTAACGCATAGTTTTTCCATTCTGCTTGAGATTCAGAAACGATTTGGTTTGTTTATGCGTCGTAATACTTGTCGTGTGACTGAAATCAATATCACTCCAGTTTTTACTACACATTTTAACTTGTGTCGTGTCTAGTTGTTTATTCAAAGCAGAAATCATTTTGCGGTAGTTCATAAATGCGCGATTTACTGCACGTTCATAGGATGGGTGCGTCTGATCAGACGGAATTTCATGCTGATAATAATTCATAGTTAGATAGTAGTATAACCATCCAAACTTTTTTGATTTTTCTCGTGGAATCCATTTTGCAACGAGTGAAAGTGAAATAGAATCTGTGCGACGTTCGCTATATACCGCGTAATCCGCGCGCAATTGTTCATTAATTAGAAGGACGATGGTGTTTACACACTTGGAATAAAGATCGCGCTCCTGTTGAATGTCTTTATAATCTTTTAATACTCGTGCATTTGTCCCACTTGAATCAATAAGCTCCGCTTTCATATATGTTAAAAAATATTTCATATCTTTCCATGATCCGAGTGGATGCTTTGGGTGCGAGCGTGAGTCTGTCTCTATAGTCGACATGTCATATACTAATGAACGAATCATAAAATCGAAAAACCGAAAGTCTAACTTGGCCCATTCAATCAACATAACATAAAATAACATGTATTCACCTTTCCCACATACTATATCACGCGTATGTGCCAATATTTTAAACATAGTAACACCCATATCCACATATGTTTTATATTCATCTGAAACAACATCATCACTATTTTTTGATATACCGGACATAACTGCATGCAAAATATCGCGTGTATCTTTTGCGATAGATTGAATCATGTTTGTGTCACTAGTTCTCACCAACTGAAAATGGAACTGCGTTATCTTTTCTTGGAGGGTGGCGGCTGATACTGACAACTCAACTGCTTTATATTCGACGTGATTGTTTTCACCATACTGGTAACGTGGGGGCGGTGCTGGTGCTGGTGCTGATGCCGAATGACTTTTATTCATATTATCTAGCGCAGATATTAAGGCTGATGCAGGCGAAGGTGAAGGCGAAGGTGAAGGTGAAGATGCTGCTTGCATTGGAGTATGGGAGGGCTGTGTTCTGGTTACACGAAACTAGGGTTTGTTGTTATATAAGACTATCAAAATAGTTTTAAATAGGTTTGAAAATGTTTTTAATATACTATAACAAATTCACATACTTATCATAACGTTTTGTTTTATTGTTGCGGTTATTAGCACGATGGTTCGTTTTACTATTAATAAAAATACGTTTTGTTGTATTCCGAAGTTTTGATTGTGATGTCGTTGTTATATTTTCTATGTTTTTCTCTCCTTTCTCTCGTGATTCTGGGAGGGCCAGTGATGGGATAGGTTGTTGTGGAACCTCCAAAAAGAAAAAATACATTGCATTGAACTCTTTCAACATTGAAATAGTGCTTTGCAATTCAAATGAATCAATTCTACTTAAAGCAAAAAGTGACACAAAGTCTTCAGGTCTCTCAATATATTCTGTTAACGTTTCGGGTGTGACGTTGACATTATAAACCATAACAGATATTAACTTATAATAAATATTATTTCTGCGCTGGAAGTTTTTTATAACGTCTACCAATTGATTTCGCGTAATAGTATTTTGCTTATTTTCAATATAAAGTTTTTTCCTTGAAACGAATTCAATCTCATTTTCTCTGTTAATATAAGTAAGGTATACATTTATATCTTTGATGCGTTTGAGTTTAAACTTTTTAGAATACTCTATTTTGGAATTATAGTCGCTAGTAGTAGGAATATTTAAAACATTCATATCAAGAGTATATTTGTATGGTTGTATGGTTGTATGGTTATATTAATAATAAGATAGATAATGATTATTATTCTTAAACTTATTATTGATATAGTTGATATAGTTGATATAGTTAATATAGTTGATATAGTTGATATAGTTAATATTGTTTTCACAAAGTAAACAATAGTAACTAGTTTCTAAATTTAATTATAATAAGGATAATAATACATTCTATTCATCGTCATCATCCATATCGTCAAAATCATCTACATCTTCATCGTCAGAATATCCACTTCTATATATCTTACTTCTTGCACTCTTTTCGCTATAGTATTTAACTTCTTCGTATACCTTTAAACGATCATAGTAATCATCGTGTTTTTGTCTTGACTTCTGTTGAACTACTTGTTGCTGAACTTCAACTGGTTTTTTGGTCTCAACTATTTTTTTAAAATTCATGGGCGCTTGTATTTTTGGTGCAACTGGTTTTTTAGGACCAATGCCGCTACCACCACCAAGTGAAGGGAATTCATCTTCTGTATTTTTTATTTCTACATAACTAGGAGTCGCTGCAGATTTATCACTGGCATTATTAATATTGCTTGTATATTTCATGAATATGTTAGATGTATTGGATGTATTGGCTTGAGAGGTCAATGCATTTGTTGATGTAAAAGGTGGACGTATACTGCTTATTTTTGAAAAAGGGTTGCTACCATTATTGCCAAAACTATTATTATATGTATTTCTACGCAGGTGACTATCTACTTCATCATAATATTCGCTACCACAGCTATAATCGGCCTCTGTATATGACGAGTCAATAATATCATTTATTTCACTTGTCTTATCTTTTTTTGACATGAAATATTAAACTAAGTATAACTTAACTTAAAATAGAACTAAAAAATAGTATAAAAACTAATGTTACAATAAAGTAACTAAACTATGCTATGTAATGTTATATGATAGTATAATATTATACTTTTAAATCATTTATATAATAAAGCAAATATGTATAATAAAACATAAATAGTATTATCATGAAAACAAATATAAAGAAGTCGTCATAATACTATTTGTCTCTTAACAGCAAATATTTTTCTTTTTAGCTGCACATAATAAAAATACCAGGTTCTATATATTTTATAAGAGACAGCAACACTAGTGTAAATGGGTAAGTAATAACAAATTAAATATAAAAAATAAAAAAGCGAGCGCGGTGTGTATGTATATTTTTGTGACTATAATATTTAAATGTGTATGAAATATGTATAACATAGTAAAAAATACTATGTTATGTTATGTTATGTAGGTAGGGTAGGTAGGGTAGGTAGGGTAGGTAGGGTGTAGGATGAATCATTTTTTGAACTCTTCTTTTATCCACTCTGTTGTGTTGTTATATAACTTTTTATTGTAATAAATTTCAGGATAGTAATATGTATGATATGCCTTTTTTGATTTCGAATTATTAAAATGATACGTAATACTTCCTAATTTTTTATCAATAATACTATCCATAATCGTGTTTGAAATTGTCACATCATGTTTTGGTTTTTCGTTTTCATCTACACGTATCATGTTGAGCAAGTTATTTAATTTAAAATATTTACACAGCTCATCTATTACGCCATCATTTATTAGTTTCGGAGAAGGAGGGCTTCGGCGGGGGAATAGTTCGTCATTGTCATTGTCATTGTCATTGTCGTTGTCGTCGTTGTCGTCGTTATCGTCGCAATGTTTATAAAAACTCATTTGGTTAGTGTATAATATATATTATTTTTTATTTATATGTAATACTCTATTTTTATTTTTAAGCTGATTTATCGCGACAGAAAATTGAAACGAAAATGAGAGCATAAATAGAATGCAGTTACATCAGAAAACAATACGTTCAGTTCGTCGAATACAACCAAGTCAATCAAAAATGTCCAGATACAACAACAAGAACAGCAACTATCAGCGTGACCAGCGCGGAAATGGAGCAAACAAGGAGAGATACATTCCTCGTGAAAGAGAAGAAGATCGCGAGGATCGCGAGCACCGCGATGAGCGCCCTCCTCGCCGCGATGCTTACTACGAGGCCTATCATGGTGTATATGGAGAGGATGTTGCTCGTAACATCTATGGAGAATCCGATGCTCCTATCACACACCCCAGCATCTGCATCCCGCGCACATTCCCAACTATTCGCGGCAAGCCAGTCAAGGATGCAGTGTTCAATACTATGCGCGACCTGAAGATCGGGTTCATCGAACGAATCGATGCTGTGCAAAAGACAGACGCCCGCGGCGAAAGATACTCCACCATCTATATTCATCTCAAGTGGAATGTGCGCAACACACTCGCTCGTGACACGCGCCAGAAACTGCTCGATGGCAATGACGTGAAGATCGTCTACGATGAGCCGTGGTTCTGGAAGTGCACCATGAGCACAATGGAGAAACCGGAAAGGGAAGGCGGTGGTGGCGCACGTTCTGCACCCAGACCACGCATCGACCTCGGTGACGGCGTGAAAGCGGTGTCAAGGTATACGCGCGATGAACGCGATGAACGCGACGACCAACACAGAGGAGGAGCCGCTTCCGCTGCTGCAGCCACACACGAAGAAGAACAACACGACAAGCGTCAGCTTTGCAACATGGACCCCAACGAAGAGTCAGACGACAACTAAATGGCGAGACAAGGCAACACTTTAAGGTAAGGTAAGACACAACGCGCGCATGTGTTTATGTTCTAATACTTTTTCTTTTATATTTTTATTTTTATATATATAGGATAATGAGCTCCGAAGCATCTTTAAGAATAGGCAAAACCGAAATAGAACTACTAAAAGAAAACACATATAGCATAAGAACAAATGATCACATAGTAGACTCTATTCGTGAAAATGTAGAAATACTTCACGGCAAACACATCAAGAAAACACCATTGCATTCCGTAACACATATAGAAATAAATGCGTCATCTGTGATGCCGCTGCAAACTTTTTTAAATAAATCATCCAATCAAAAAGGTGTCAGTTACGACGTGTTATTACATTTTATTGGAAATATAGGAAACCAGTTAACATTTTTGAAAAAAAAAGGATACGCTATTCCATTCATTAGTTTAGAAGATATTATAGTGATTGATGGAACTATTTTTGCTTTTGTTAATGATGACAAGGTTTTTAAGATTGAAGACACTATGGCAGACGAAGAGTCGGAACTATCGGAACACGAGAGAAACGAGAGAAACGAGAGAAACGAGAGAAACGAGAGAAACGAGAGAAACGAGAGAAACGAGAGAAACGAGAGAAACGAGAGAAACGAGAGAAACGAGAGAAACGAGAGAAATAAAGAAAACCCTCAAAATATAAATATTGACTTCCCTATCAAGTTTAACAAAAAAAACTCATTCATTCCGCCTATGATTAAGAAATATTTTGGATCTGGTGACAACAAGGGGAAAAAACTGCCCATTATTATTCACCACTCATGGGGATTTTATAGTCTTGCGCAATTATGTATTTTTATTTTTTTAAGGAAGAGTATAACCAATCTTGTCGATTACGAAAACATAGCTGGGCCATTTATTTATACACCACTTTATTGGTGTCTCAAACGATGTTTAGACAAAAACAATAGTAAAAGAATTCTTCTCTATATTTGATTTTCTATTTTTCTATTTTTCTATTTTTTTATTTATAATAAAAACGTAACATTATATATAGAAGACGCTGCATTCATTGTGATGTCATTAGCAACTTTAAAACGGAAAACAAACTCAGGAGGAAATCCACGCAATGACCCCATTTCTGGGGTTGGAAACGAAGGTTTCGCATTAAACGGAACACTTCGCAATATCGGCGGCGTAGGCCAATTTAGAATGGTTTCAAATGTTACTAGAACTAGATATCGTGGCAATACACCTGTTGGATGGGGAGGTAGTGGAGGACAATACCCTGTTTATGTATTTAACTCTGGCGAATGCTGCACCAATGATGCGAACATAGTTAAAAAATCCACGAAAAATACTGCAGCAATGATCGATGAACGATTCAAGGGAATTCTGTTTGGTACTTACCCTAATACATGGGTCAAAAATGATCAGAACTCTTACCGAATTACAAATAGCCAGGGTCAGTATATTTCTAAAATTGCGAATAAATCTGGTTCTTGCAATTTTAGCAAACCATTATGCTGTAACGCTGATAATATATGTAAATGCGCGCGCGGTAAATTCATCTATATTGGAACAAAGAAAAAGATATTTTATAGTCCGACGACTAAGAATGTTGCAAATTTTACGCCATATGGTATCACGATGCCGCAAGGAATTTATATCACCGCAGGTGGTGTTGCAAAAAATAATAATCTTCCTACACCATCATGTATGCAACATTATCCACCTATGTTTCCTCATACAGGATGCAATACAAATGTTGTTACGTGGCAGGAGGCGAAGGCAAATGGACTTATTTCACCGAACTTCATGAATTGTCCACCTTGTGATGTAAATAGATGCGATATTTTATGTTCGAACGGAACCCAAACCCCCGTTTAATATGCAAATGCGATATTCGTCTTTCGGGACAATAATGAAATCCATATTATATTTTGTATGCAAAATATGATATAAAGTTATTTATATATTATGTATTATTGTTAGTATTACTAAGTAGCACACAAAATGGCTCCTGCTCAAACTTACTATAAAACGCTTGATTTGTTTATTATGCGGCATCCAAATATGACGGATGAAAAGTATGCCGAACTTGTAAAAATGTATACCGAAAAAACCGCCGCGCATAATAAAAAGGTCGCCGAGTCTGCATACCCCGACTCTGGATTCGATTTGTTTATACCTTATGATGTTTCCAGTCACGACTTTGGATATACGGATAATCGGCTTTCTCCGGTTACTTTTCGTGCACCCCTTGGTGTAAAGTGTGCAATGTCGGTGTCGGCAACCGAGCGAACTGCAGTCGGTTACTACTTGTATCCTCGATCTAGTATTGTCAAGACACCTTTTCGAATGGCGAATTCGGTAGGAATTATTGACGCCGGGTATAGGGGTGAAATCATGGCAGTTGTTGATAATATTGACGCGGCGAATAATGATATGAAAGCGTGTCTTGAAAGACATATGCCACCGATGTCACGAGTGTTTCAAATTTGCGCGCCATCATTGGAGCCATTTTTTGTGAGAATAGTGGAACATGAATGCGAATTAGGTGTGACCGAGCGTGGTAGTGGTGGGTTCGGGTCTACTGGGGTGTAGTGTTGTGTTGTGTAGTGTAGTTCAAGATCGGCGGGCTTTTTTTGTTTTCCTGGAGGATTTAAATAATTTAACAAGAAGTGTTTTGGCCTTTTTAGCAATGATGTAATAATAAGAAGCGCGATGTTTTTTGATAGTATTATCTCTGGCACGACGCGTCATTTCACGTGCACGAATATATGCGGAAACAAGTCCGCCTTTACTTGGTTTGCATGTTCCTGCATTACATATAGGAAATGACTTTTTAGAACCGAGGAAACATTTTTTGCCACATTTTTGTAACTGGAGTGTTCTTTGACGCGCGGTGGGATTATTTTTACGCCAACTCTTGAATGTTCGCATGAGTTGCTTTCTTGTTACCATGGTATGCTTGTTTACTTGTATGTTATATAATAGAAAAATACAAAAATTTTAATAATAATATATAGTATATTATTATTTACTATATTTTATAGTATTTATTCACTACCGGAGATAGACTAAAATATAAATAGTATTGAAAATGTTTTCTAGAGCTATGACTATGACTCCTGTTGCTAGTGCAGCTAATGCAGCAAAATCTATTTTTCAGAAAAGTTTTGCAGCTGCTCGTTCTCCTTTTTCTCATGTTAATAATCCTAGTGCTACTCTTCAACCTTCAGTCGTTTCAATACCAGTTTCTAATGCTGAGGCTGAGCTTCCTTCTGCTAATGCTTCTAACCCTCATCCTTCTTTTGCACAAGTGGATTCTAAACCAGCATCATCATTAAGAGTAAGAAAACATGCGGTTCCTGTTTCTGCTACTGCTAGTGCTGCTACTGCTTCTGCAGTTGATGCTGCTGGTCCTCATATTAAAAATTTAAGAGGAAAAAGAAGAGATAATACGCTAGCTAGTGCTGCTGAACCACCTGTTATTGGTGTTATTACTCAAGAACGTTCATCCAGAAGAAAACAACCTCATAATATTGTTCCTGCACCTGCTGCTACTATTGTTCCTGCACCTGCTGCACGACCTAGTTATGCATCCGTTGTTAAAACAAAAAGAGATGATGCAAATAGAGGAATCATCCTTTCTGAACCCGTAGTTCGACCACTTACCGCTGAACAAGACGAAGAATTATTAAAAAACCAATTAAAAGAACAATTTTTGGAAGAAAATGCTGAGGAATCTAAAGCGAAAGAAGATTTTATAGTAAGAGAAGAAAAAATAGTAGAAAAAATACGTGAACCAGAAGCAGCACCAGCACCAGAAACTATGACTGAAGCAAGAAAACCTACTATTTCACCTCAACTATTTGCTGTTATAACAAGTGAAGTCGAAAAAAAAAAACGCGAAGAAAAAAAAGTAATGGCTCAAGAAATGGAAATGCGTGAAAAAGTACTACAAGGAGAAATAGAAAAAGAAATGGAAATGGAAATGGAAATGGAAATGGAAATGCAAGGTAGAAGAAGAAAAAAAATATATATGAATCTAGCACAACGTATTGAAGCTATGAAAGAAGAACGTTCTAGTATTCCTGTATTTCAAGACTATACTCCCGAACAAATAGCAGACTTTATTTTAAGACAATTTCCACCTGATGCTATATCGGTATTAGATAATTTTGAAAGTCTTCTACCCTTATCTAAAAAGGAAATATTAGATTTCATTATTTTAAAATCTAAAGCGGTTACGTTAAATACCCCTATTGATGCACCAGGTGCACCTGATGATGTTTATAATGAAGTTGGAATAAAATCTTTGTCTTTACCTAGTGTTGCTGGTGTTGCCGGTGTTGGCGGTGTTGTATCTTTAAATAGAGCATTATTAGTATGCGAACCTGACATATCAAGGTGTCCTGTTAATCCTTTTGCGTGGTGTTGCTCTGTAAGTAGGGATTTTACTGATATAGCGGATATACTTATGAATCAAGATATTCCATTTGTTGCTGCACATCCAGGTATAGAAGATATGATAACAAGTTGTCGTATTCCAGCTAATCGTGTTCCAGGGGCGGTAGTAGCAAGTGCTGGTGCAGGTGGAAATGACCCTGAAGGGTTTGATGATCCTTTTCCAAGTGTTATAATTGGAGATGAAAGAATAGTATACTCTATCGGACCTATTCTTGATGCCGAGTCAGTTCTCGGGCGCGCGTTGATTATGATTCGAATACATAACTATAAAAATCAAGACTACACGGATGGTATATATTTTTGGGTATACCCGTCGTTTAGCGAAGGAGGAGCAAATCGTGTTTTTCTTACTATAGGCAGAGGACAATTTATGAAAGGTCCGGATTATACATTAACTACATTTATTCTCGACCTTTTACAGGTTCATATAAATAGATACTACAAAAAACATTTTGTAGATAAACAAGGCGCATTTAAACCAACTATTTTAGCCACTCGAGAATATGTTGTGTGTTTTTTTGGTGGGATGATACATCTACAGACTCGGTGGGTGCACGATTTAATAGAAGGAAGAGGATTAAATCTGGAAAAAACCCCAAAAAGACCTGCGCGTGTCAATTTTAATCGCCATTGCTATAGGTTTAGTAATTCACTAGATATGAAAACATGGCTTAGCGAAGGTATTCCGGACGTAGAGTCGTTTACCTATTCTGATCAAGCAACACTTTTAGCAAAAGAGTTTTGTAAAGGTAATCAAATATATACAGGACAATCTGTAAATAATAGTTTTCCTCTTTCTTGTTGTTTAACCACCATTTTTCATAAGTATAGAGTAAATAAAACGGATGTTAATAATTTTTTTGACTTATTTAAAAGATGGCCAGATACATTATTTGTGCAAGGATGTCGCATAGTTCCAGGAGTGTCGCCAGTTGGATGTGTTGTATCAGGAAGTTCAAGTAATCTTGCAGGAATGAAGTATAACACATTTCTTCAGCATCTCGCGCCATCAGAGTTTGTAAAAAAATTTACATCTCTTCGTCTTGTTCCACCTATAGTCACACCTGATCCAGGACAACGATTTACTATGTTTCAAAGACTAGGGAGGGACGGAAGATTTTTAACAAGAAAGTTAACACCTCATGGTCCTATAGAAAATGTTGAAGAAACATCTCTTATGGAAGTTAATTTGAAGCGTGCTGTTAAAAAAATTAATCGAATACAAAAAAAAAAGCTCATAGTTTCTGATTACGAGAAAGCACGAATCATATTTAAATGTTTACCTGAAGCTTTAAAAGCAACTATTAAAAAAATATTTCATATATTAGTTAGACCAGATACAGATACAGATACAAAAGTTAAAGTATGTTTTAAAAATTTTCTTGGAATTCCGATTGATGTTACTATTACAAATACAAATCGAAATCAGTTAATACAAAATATTATTATGCAGAGTGTTATTTTTTCAATAGATGAAACATCAATAGATGCAACAAATCGTACTATTCTTGGTATTACAATAGCGAAAGACGTTATACGAGATAGTTACGGACAACAACGTATTAGTCCACTATACAGAATAATAAGAACATTAGAATCAGGAATTTACAGGCATTTACTTATGTCTAGTATGTTGGATGAGTATACAGGAATGAAAAGTTATCCGGTAAACATACCTCGGAATTCAGACCCACTTAATCCTCGTGTTAGCTGTGCTTTTTTAAATGATGACGGACAATATGTTGAACTTCCTGGAGGATGGGATTTTAATGGTGTTGTTCGTGGAAACTGCGACTTTTCGGGTGTTTTTCAACATCCTTTATTTGATCCTTATATATTTTCTGCAACTCGTAAAAGTATGACATTTCCTCAAAGAATTCTTAATAACTATATACAAGATCCTACGCGTGTAACAGCGCAAAGAGCTGCATCTGATGCAACTATTCCAGTAAAAGTTCATACTAAAATGTTTCTACTCCGGCTAGTATTTTCTACTACTACCGGCGCCATTCAAATTATTGTATGTGTTTCCTCAACTATAAGTGTTGCAAGCCCTGTAGCTGTAGGGGAACCCCCTTGTCCTTTTGGAGTAGATGTGCAGTTTAATGTTGTATCTATAGGACCACTTAATGTCGATAGAGGTAGTGGTAGTATGTCTACGAATGCAACTATTTTGGCAACTATGCACGACTATTTATCACTTGGTTGTATGGTTGCTGCTAAAAAAGGAGAATATGCAAGCACTTCAGGGTATACGCAGTTTTTTGACTATTTTGATTATTTTTTTAAACTAATTAATACCGAGTGTTTTACATATGTGTCTGCATATATGTCACCATTCAACTGCGGCAAAGACTTGATCATGAAACACTTTGGAAGAGTTTTTGAGAATTCTGATGTCAATCCTATTTCTGCTGCAATACGAGGACTATGGGACTGGTTTCCATATTTACAACAAGTTCAAACAGATGTTTGTAGTCCTACTGGTGTTATTACTGATACTATGATACAAAAAGCAATCACAAGTGGTCGACGAAATATGCAAATGGTAGTGGGCGTATTTTTTGACCCTATTTTGGGTGTATTGGATGGATACGAAGTTGGAGAATTTATAGACGATGGTGATGCGAGTGAGGTCGGCTCAAGGTCGTCTAGTTCCAGTGGTTCAGAATCGGATGATTCAAGAGAATCTAGTATGTCGGAAGGCGACAGCGACTATCAAAAATTTGTTAATGATGATGATCTTCCACAGGTTAGGGATAGTTTAAATGAAGGGGAGTTTCACGAAAACAACCAAGCGTATACTCCTCCTAGTCAAAGTATGAGTAGTAGTGGTAGTAGTGTTAGTAGTAGTGGTAGTAGTAGTGGTAGTAGTATTGGTGGCGGAGGTGGAAGAACCAACAAAAAAACACGTAAATATAGAAAAATTAGAAGTAACAATACTCAAATTCAAAAAATTATGCGTATGGTAAATAGCAGAGGCAGAAGTAAACAAACTCGTAAAAATAAAAAAAGAAATAATGCAAGGAAAAATACAACAAGGAAAAATACAACAAGTAAAAATAAAAATAGCAATATACATACAAAAACGAATACAAAAACGAATACAAAAACGAATATAAAAATGAATAAAACAATGAAAATAAAAAGCAAGAAATTCCCCAAGCGGATTTATTTATATTCTACGCCACGCACTGCACAGCGTATGGCGTATAAATACCTCGGCAGAATCAAGACTGCGAAACTATACCCCGCAAGAAATCCTGCAAAGAAGTATATGGTTTTCGACCCGAAAAATAATAAGTGGGTGAATTTTGGGCAAATGGGGTATGAGGATTATACGAAACATCATGACAAAACCCGGCGCAAGAATTACTTGACGCGGACAAAAGGAATGCTTGGTGACTGGAAAAGTAATAAATACTCGGCGAATAATTTGTCCCGTCGCATTCTCTGGACTTGAATGGTAAAATTAGACAACATAATATTTAATATTTATATATTATATACTTACTATGGCACTATATTCTGTAAAAAAGAGTCGGGGGCGAAAAATCAAAAAATATAGAAAAAGTAGAAGGGGAAAAGGGAGAGGAAAAATAAATTTAAAATGTGGGAAAACAAGAAGATATAAAGTATTTAAAAATACAAAAAATCACACTTTAGGAAAACGAAAAGGAAGAGGAAGAGGAAGAGGAAGAGGAAGGCAGATGATAGGGGGTTTGGCTGAGTGGATAGAGAATGATGATGTTTTTAATAATTTAATGAAAGACTACATTAACGCTAAATATAAATACAAAATTATAAAAGATACTAATCAAGACACAACTCTATCAGGTTTTAGTGAGGTGAAACAAATGTGCAATAAGGTTGTTATGATTACAAACAAAAGTAAAGGTAGTTTTTTAAGAGAAGAAAACCAACTACAACGATTATTAATATATTCTTGTCATATGAATGGAGGTGAAAGTGCCATGATGAGGGGTGGGGGGGGTCAAAGTGACCCGATATTTTGTTATGCATTAGTTAGGGTTCCTGATTTGTTGTATAAAAATAACGATAATGGACCTCCTATAGTTGGTATGAATGACAAAATATTATTTATACGTCCAGAATTAGGTAGCGTTATTAATATAGACATGAGTAGTCTTACTAAACAAGAACAATATGAAACTTTAGAGAGTTATAAAAAGAATCTTATTCAAAGTATTATTAAAAAAACAAACGAAACCCTAAAACAACTACAAAAAGAAAAAATTAATAAAGCATATATAAAAGAACAGGAAAAAAAATTGAAAGTGGGACTGGAAAACAAATTGAAACATATAAAATCTATGAGTTATAGCAACTTCTGTGAGTCGTTTCGATGTTATGAATTTGAAAGTTTTATATCTTCCAGTGGTGATAAATATAGAATATTTATGAGTATAGCCAAGAATATTCCCATTTCCATGCAATGTTCGTTATTTGATACACTTAGTAATACACAAGAAAACCCATCAGAAAACCCATCAGAAAACCTACCAGAAAACCCACAAGAAAACCTATCAGAACAACATGAAGAACAACATGAAGAACATGATGAAAAACAAAATACTCCAAATATAGGTTCCGATGAGGCTGTGATACCGGAAGATGACTATCAACAAGTGCATCACGGATAAAAATAAAAGAAAATCACTATAAAATTGAAAAAAATAAATCTAACATATAAACGTTTAAAAAAACGATTATATATTATACCAGAACAAACCCACAAACAGAAAAACATGCCTTTCTACGCAGTTCATAAAGGAAAGCAGCGCGGAATATATACCGATTGGAATGAATGCAAAAAGCATATATTCGGTGTAAGACATCCCGTGTTTAAGAAATTCAATACAAAAGAAGAAGCGGAGCATTTTCTGATTCATGGATTCGGCACAAAGACGAACCAATCTATGGCGGATACGCTGGGGGTCGTAGTCGGGGTTGCGGAGGGAGGTGCTAGCGCCGAAAATAGTATCGA
>Ga0209770_10000131_pt1 | contig 42056 bp, 39 predicted proteins | sample LauGreSu1BDMLBDD_2_FD_187572 | JGI IMG/M metagenome (GOLD analysis project Ga0209770, IMG submission 187572) | Freshwater lake microbial communities from Lake Michigan, USA - Su13.BD.MLB.DD (SPAdes) (version 2) | ecosystem: Environmental > Aquatic > Freshwater > Lake | place: Lake Michigan, USA... | reverse complement strand
TTCTGCCATGAATGCTGTCTATGCTGAGTTTTTTGGCGATTCAAAACCGGCAAGAAGCACCGTTGAAGTGAGTCGACTCCCTAAAGATGTTCTCGTGGAGATCGAAATGATTGCATCGCAATCGTAAACTCACACCTGATATCTCGCGCCTTGTCGCGGCAAAATGATTCTGATATCGCCGTCAAAATAATCCAATGTTTCGGCGGCGATTTGTTCCACGGCTTCTGTTTCGCCATGAATCAATACTAGAGTCTTGGGCCGAATATCTCTGATCAATCCTATTACATCCGCCTTTCTTGCATGCGCGCTCATGCGAACTTTTTTCACGGCACATGATCTCTCAATGCGATGTCCGGCAAACATGAATGGAACTTTTGCTGTAGAATTGCTAAGCGCAAATCCGGGTGAATCAGGTTCTTGCCAACCATTGAATAATATTCCATAATTGGGTTTTTGCATCCATTGCAATGCGAGCTTATAACTCGTTGTCTTTGCATGCATCATTCCGCTTGATGCAATCACAATGGATGGTGTTCCGAAAAATGGGGCCTTACTCAATGATTCATATGGAATGGGATTCTGAGGAATATCAGACAATTCAAAACCCGGTTCCAATCGAGGGGAAGTATAGCAATAGCGATCGAGCAATCGAGAAATCTTGGTACTCATCCCACCCGTGAATATCGGTAGATTTGGAATCATCCCTTTTTTCTGCATCTGATGGAGCATGATGAGTGTTTCCTGCGTTTTTCCAAGCGCAAAACACGGTATCAAAATGCTTCCATTTGCATTGGAGATTTCATTGATGAATTGCGCACATTCTTTCATGATGGATTCTTTCGTGGGATGGGATTCCTCAGCTCCATTGGTGGTTTCGCAAAACAGTATATCAACATGATGTTTTGGAAATCGTGCTTTTGGGATTAGCCACTGATCTTGCAAGCACATATCCCCTGTGTGAAATATCGAATGACCATTCCATTCAAGCATGATGCCCGCCGATCCCGGAATATGTCCTGCATCATGAAAAGTACATAGGATTTCAGATATACCTCTTTTACCCAGAATCTCGAATGATTCTCCATAAAGATGCGTTTCAAACACGGTTGAAATATATTCTATGATGTCTTTGTCATAAAGCGAAATCGCATCTTGCATTTCTTTGGAATACTCGATTTGCTCATTGATGAGTGATACCGTATTCTTCAGCATAATCGAAGAAATATCACGCGTCAGTGGAGTTGTATGCATTGCAAGGTAAGGATGCTTTTTGAGGAGATATGGCATGCCTCCGATATGATCTGTGTGGGCATGTGTGATCAGCAATGCATCAAGTTCTTCATGCTCAAGGGCATCTAGATTTGGAAATGCCCTCAGATCGCGATGCTTGGGATGGAGTCCTGCATCAATCACGATGCCTGTTCCGCCGATGGAAAGATGTATGCAATTCGCGCCGATTTCTTCGGCACCACCAAGCACTTTGAATTGTAAGTCTGAACTCACTCCATCCATACCTTATGCCAAAGCGCGGCATTCAGTGCTGAATACAGAGCTTTGCCATGTTTGCCTCGCTGTTGCTTATGATCATTCAACATCACTCTGAAATATGCATCATTGAGCAAGCCGGACTTTATCAGAGGAGATTGCAAGATTGTTTTTACAGTGTAATTATACCATGGACCCCGAATCCATTCAGCAACAGGAGCTGAAAAACCTTGCTTCTTGCGATAGATGATTTCATGAGGAAGAAGCGCATCCACACCTTTTTTGAGAAGATATTTTGATTCATCATAGGATTTGCGCTTGAGTTCAGGTCTGATACGCATGGTATATTCCACAAGCCTATGATCCAAAAATGGAACGCGTGCTTCGAGTGAATGTGCCATCGTGATTTTATCAACGCGCATGAGCAATAGTTCAGGTAATCGATGTGCCAATTCATAATTGGCGATGCGCTGGGCATAATCTTCAGGATGTGCTTGAATCTCGGCGATTTCTTTGTCCAGGCGAATAGGCATTTCACTTACTGAATCTGCCAAGTATTTATATGCTGGTCCAAGCGCTTGTTTCAAATGCGATGGTGTATAATCCACGGCGCCGCCCCAATACAGGGGATGTCCATCAATGGCTCTGCGCATATAATCCAAAATGAGATAGCGTTTCGATGCCATGAGAAATGGCTTCACCAATTCATAAATCATTTTCTGAATGGCTCTTGGATAAGAGAGAAAACGCTTCCACTCTTTTTCATAAAATTTGAGATCACGAATCATCCATGAATAGCCGATGAATTGCTCATCGCTTCCTTCGCCGACTTGTATCACGGTTGTTCCTGATTCGCGAGTCAATTTGCTGAGGAAATTCAGCGGAATGCACACGGGATCTCCATTGGGCTCATCTTCATGCCACACCAATTTCTCGAGTACGGGTAGTGCATCATTGTGGTCAATCACGATTTCATGATGATTCGTATTGAATGTCCTTGCGATGAGTCTTGCCTGCTCAAGCTCATTGTATTTCTGTAATTCCTTGAAACCAACTGTGAAAGTGTCAACAGGACGATCCATGAGTTCGGACATCAATGCAACATTTGTGCTGGAATCAATGCCGCCACTCAAAAAGACACCGAATGGCACATCACTCATCATGCGATCTTTGACAGCCTGGCGTAGTAATCGCATGATTTCATTCACGGTTGTTGGCTCATCATGATCCCAATATTCGGCACCTTTTTGCAGTGGTTGCCAATATCGATGCTTGATGAATTCACCGTTTTTGAGAATGCCGAAATGTCCTGCCGGTAATTTGTGAATACCATCAAACATTGTGTGTGAATCACTCGACATGGAAAATGTGAGATAATTCGCGAATTCATGATGATTGATATTGCGTGAAATCGAGGGATGTTTGAGTATGGATTTGATTTCAGAGCCAAAAATGAAACGACCATTCGCATGATGATAATAGAAAGGTTTTATACCGATGCGATCTCTTGCCACAAATAATGTTTGTTCATGTTCATCCCAAATCGCAATGCCCCACATGCCGATCATTTTATGAAGGAATTCCGGACCATATTCGGCAAATCCATAGAGGATTGTTTCAGTATCTGAATGAGAACGATAGCGATAACCTCTTTTTTCGAGATCTTCTCTCAAGAGCATGTGATTATAAATCTCACCATTGAACACGATTGTGAATCTACCATCGGGCGTTGACATCGGCTGATGTCCAGCAGGAGTCAAATCAATGATTGCCAATCTTCGAAATGCAAATCCTGCTTTGCGTGAAGGTGAAATCCATTGTCCATCATCATCAGGACCTCGATGATGAATCACATCACTCATGGATCTCAAAAGATCCTCATGAATGCCGGATTCGGAAATCGAATACTCAACAATGCCTGCTATTCCACACATGATCTGATGCTCAGTAAATTCAAGATGATTTTTTTGTATCAGGAAACATACCTGATTGCGAAGCGATATTAAGCAAAATGCCAACTGCCATAGCAGAGAATAGCACAGCGGTTCCACCATAACTCAAAAATGGCAATGGCAAACCAGTAGTTGGAAGGATGCCACAATTCACTCCCACATTCACAAATGCATAAGCAGAGATCGTGATAGTGATTCCAAAGGCCAACATACTCCCAAATCTATCGGGTGCAAATCGTGCAACACGAAGTCCGCGATAGAGAAATAGACCGTATAATGTGATCATAATAAAGATTCCGAAAAATCCATATTCCTCACCGATGATTGAGGAGATGAAATCACTATAACTTTCAGGAAGAAATTTATCGCGCTGATTGCTTTGTCCGGGTCCGACACCAAAGAATCCACCATTCGCAAATGCAATGAGCGCCTGTTCCAATTGATAATTGGATGACTGACTATCGCCCATACCAATAAATGACATGATTCGCTTCATCCGATATTCTGCTGATACACCATATATACCCAAAAGCGAAATGGCAATACCGAGAATTGTGATGAAGTATTGCAGTCGTACATTCCCAACAAAAAGCATGGAGAGCACGATAACTGAAATAACGAATGCCGATGAAAAATTGGGTTGCAATGCGATGAGTCCAATCACCAAAGCTCCGGCACCCAAAACAGGCAATAATCCTTTTTTGAAATCATTCAGTTTATTGAAATTGTCCGAAAGCCAAGCTGCTATGAAAATCACGAGTGTATATTTTGCAAATTCCGATGGTTGTAAGCTGACTCCACCGATATCAATCCATCTTACTGCTCCTTTTGTTTTGGCTCCAACAAATAAAACGATGACAAGAGCACCAATCCCCAAGATATACAGCAATTTGGCATAATGTTTATATCGATGATAATCTATGCGAGTAAAAAGAATGATGAATGCTAGTGATAATCCAACACGCAGAATTTGATTCATGACGATTCCTTCACTTGAACCAAATTTCTGCGAAGCCACATATGCACTGGCGCTATATACAAAAGGAACCGAGAATAAGAGCAATGCCGTTGCGATGAAAAAAATCAACCAATCTATTTTTCCGGGGATTTCCGTGACTTTCATTGCAGAGCCCTTTCAAGATCATGAATGATGTCTTGAGCATCTTCTATACCGACGCTGAAACGGATAAGCATGTCAGTAATTCCCAATAATGCTCTCTCTTCCGAGCTTAATAAATTATGGGAAGTCTGCGCTGGTATGGTCATTGTTGATTCCACACCTCCCAAACTTGTCGCTACTGAGATCATTCGAAGTTTTTGAAGAAAATCATCGCGATATTCCATGTCATTCCCTGCAAGTTCGAAAGACATCATGCCACCAAATCCCGACATTTGTCTTTTTGCTATCTCATGACCGGGATGTGATTGCAATCCGGGATAATGCACTTTTGCAATTCCGGGATGCTTGCTTAACCACTCGGCAATCTCCAAAGCATTTGCATTTTGTTGATTGACTCTCACGCCGATGGTTTTTATGCTTCTTTCGAGCAAGGATAAATCAACTGCATTGAGCGACATACCATAGATGGCTGAAATTTTTCTGCATTTTTCAATATACTCAGCAGTACCAATCAATGCTCCTGCCATCAAATCGCTATGTCCGCCCATATACTTGGTTGCACTATGCATGATAATGTCGCAACCCAATTCCAATGGCCTCTGATTCACTGGTGATGCGAAAGTATTGTCAATCATCGTGAGAATGCCATTGTCTTTGGCCCATTGAGTTATGAGCGCAATGTCAATGATCTCCAATAGCGGATTTGTGGGAGTTTCCAAATACACCAAAACGGTTTCATTTGTGACGCTTTGCGCTAATGAATCCGGAGTCATGGAAGTCATCAATGTCACATTGATATTATGTTTTTCTCTAAGCAATTCTACGAATGCTCTTGTCCCGCCATAGATATTGTTTTGCATGAGAATATGATCGCCCGGTTTTGCAATTGCCAATATACCTGCTGCAATTGCAGACATACCTGTAGCCAAAACAATTGCCGACTCTCCACCTTCCAATGCTGCTATTTTCTTGGAAACCGCCTCATGATTGGGAATATTGAAATTTCTGGGATATGGAATATTGCCATTACCACTCAAATACTCAATGGCAGTTGAAGGTTGTATGGGAGTATTCACTCCGCCAAATGCATCATGAATAGTGCCTGTATGAACTGCAATTGAATTCAGGCCTATCGTGTTCTGTTTGTGTTTACTTTCGAACATTGAAGTATTTGCAATGAAAGAGGTTATGCTGCGCGCAAAGATACGGGAAAAAAAGCACTTTCTCGGCTTGAAACATAGCCGTAATTTGCCAAGAACAATGAGTACAATTACATGAAAACAAATGCCTTTTCCATCCTTTCATACTCCATGATATGCTGTATTGCATTGTTCATAGGCGGATGTTCGGAAGAATCTGTTGAAAAAAATGATTCAAAGCAGATTTCAACAGTAAACACAATGAAACATCCGCTTCGGGAAAGAGATGATACATTGATGATGCCCTTGACACCCAATTCCGCATGGTTTTTTGATATTTCTTATCAAGATGTGAATACGGGGAAATTTCTTGAGCCGAATGCGGATTTTCCATTTCCTTCGGGTGATACACTGTATGTGCACGGTTCCACAATGCTCGACAGTAACCCATGTTCACTCATTCGTACCATCTCGACTCCCAAAGGTGGGACTTGGTATACGGTTCGTGCAAAAGGGATTTATAGTTGGCCCCAGGACCCCCAAGACACCACTGAAGTGCCGGTATTCAGTCTCACATATAAGTATCCGGCAATCAAAGGGGAGACTTATAAGGCAAATGGCGTGAAGGTTGAGGTAAAAGATACAGCAGCCAAACTCACTGTGCCTGCCGGCTCTTTTTCATGTTACTATTATGTCTCATTATTCAATGCTCCCGGAAATGTCTCATTTGAGAATCATGTTTGGCTGTCAAAAGGAGTAGGAATGGTGAAAAATGAGTCGATCATGTATCAAAAAGGCATTGATCCGGTCAGGCGAATTGTTTCTTTGAGAAGATATATTCACGGTACCGATCAAAAGCAATAACAAGTGCTTTCGTATCTTTGCACACTTATTATTCCAATTGGATCACACATGTCAACAAGATATTTTCCTATTCTCATCCTATTCTTCGCTTCCATCATAGGATTGCAAGCAAAACCTCATGAGGATTTGATGCGTGCAATGCGTGATGAAGCCAAAAGGGCATTGTCTGAATTGCAAGTTGAATCATTGGAGAAGCCCTATTATGTGGAGTATATGCTCACAATGCGGAATAGTGAATCTGCAAAGGCATCTCTTGGTGGCATCATCAATACAAGAAAAGGAATGTCAGCTGTTTTGACAGTTGGTATCCGAGTGGGTAATCCCAAATTCGACAATACCAATTTTTTTGATGTGAGCTTGGGCTTCTTCGGAAGTGGTGATGATGAGGAGTCATTCAGAAATAGACGCATTCCGATTGAATTGGACTATGCATCACTTCGCCGTGAATTATGGCTTGCCACGGATGCATGCTATAAACAATCCTCGGAATTGCATGCGAAAAAAGAAGCGGCAATCAAAAATAGATTGCGTACTGACACCACACATGATTTCATACCACAAGGTCCTTCGATATTTCAAGATGCAGAGGAATTTGCTCCATTTGACTTGGAAAAGGTGCAATTGCTCGTAAAGGAATTGTCGTCATCTTTTCTCAATCATCCAACAATTGCATCAAGTACAGTAAGCATTGAAAATCTGCCTGAAACCATACTATATGTCAATACTGAAGGCAGAGAATTCATCAAAACTAAGCATATGACAGGCATTGAAATCATTGCTTCGGGTCAATGCCTCGATGGTATGCCAATCGCAGAAACATATACCGCTTATGCACGCTCATTCAGTGAATTGCCAGGAAAAGATTCCTTGTCAAAGTCCACTGCATCATTGATTCAATCCTTTGAACAAGCATATGCGTCCGCAAAATTGGAAGAAGCATATTCGGGTCCTATCATGGTGGAAGGACAAGCCGCAAATGAGATCTTTGCCCAGATGTTTGCACCCCAATGCATTGTGCAAAGACCTCCCCTGACAGATCGCGGTGTACAAGACAATGATAGATATACGGCATTTCAAAATAAGATCGGTGGAAGAGTATTGCCAGAATATTTATCAGTGACAGATAATCCCGGATTGCAAAAACATGACGGTACTTCCTTGGTTGGACATTATGCGATTGATGATGAAGGCACGCCTGCACAATCAGTGAATCTTGTTGAAAAAGGATATCTCAAAACATTGTTATCTGGTCGTACTCCCACAAAAAGAATTCGTTCTTCAAATGGTCACTCCCGCGGCGGTGCGCCAATCTATGGGGTTATGCAATTGACATCGACCGACAAGAAAAAGGAAGTTGATTCGAAGGCGATGAAAGCCAAGATGATGTCGCTTTGTAAAGCCAGAGAATTGCCTTATGGCATCATCATTCGTAAAGCATTGAATCAAAATATTCTCTATACCGTGCTGTATGAACAAACCTCAGGTGAATTTCCATTTGCTCAAGGAGATTCAAAATTGACAGTACTTGAAGCATATAAAGTATTTCCGGATGGAAGAGAAGAAAGAGTCCGTGGTGGTGAGTTAGCAGGACTCGGCCCGGCATCATTCAAGGATATTATGTTGGTCGGAAAGAAAAGTCGTGCATATAATCTTCTGGCTTCATCCGTGGTTTCATCATTCTTGACCGGTGGTTCACAATTCGTGTCTGCTTCACTGATCATTCCTGATTTGCTTTTTGAAGACATTGAATTCAGACCTTTGGAAAGCGATTTTCCGAAACCACCGCTCATTGCTTCGCCGATGGATAAATAATGAACTTTTTATGATTGGGAGGGGTTACAGCCTCCCATTGTTTTTTAGGATTATCATTATGTCAAATATCAAATCACCTCGTGGTTCCGAGCTACATTGTGCCAATTGGCAAATCGAAGCCGCTTATAGAATGATTCAAAACAATTTGGATCCTGAAGTTGCCGAGCATCCAGAAAAATTGATTGTCTATGGTGGATATGGCAAGGCGGCCAGAAATCACGCTTCTTTGCAGGCAATTCTTGATTCACTTAGATCCATGAGTCCTGATGAAACTTTGCTGGTTCAATCGGGTAAACCCGTTGGCATTGTACCAACACATGAAAATGCGCCAAAAGTGATCATAGCAAATTCAAATCTTGTTGGAAATTGGGCCAATTGGGATGAGTTCCGAAGACTCGATGAATTGGGACTCATGATGTATGGTCAAATGACAGCCGGAAGTTGGATCTATATCGGTACGCAAGGTATCGTGCAAGGTACCTATGAAACATTCGCTGAATGTGCCAGACAGCATTTCGGTGGTGATTTATACGGTCGTTTCGTACTTACCGCCGGACTTGGCGGAATGGGCGGAGCGCAACCACTTGCAGCGACATTCAATGGGGCTGTTGCATTATGCATTGAAATCGATGAAACACGCATTGATAAACGCATTCATGATGGATATTGCGATGTGAAGATACATGATTTGGATGAGGCTTTGCAAAAAGTGCAAGAATGCATCAATGAAAGAAAAGCACTATCAATCGGTCTTGTCGGTAATGCCGCTGAAATTTTACCGGAACTCGTACGAAGAAATGTTATTCCTGATGTCGTTACCGATCAGACTGCAGCTCATGATCCTTTGAATGGGTATTATCCTGCAGGAATTTCCAAATCAGAAGCTGATGAATTGAGAGGATCTGATCCTGTAACTTATCTCGAAAAAACACATCACTCTATCGGTGAACATGTCAAAGCAATGCTTGCTTTCCAAGAAAGAGGTGCAATTGTCTTTGATTATGGAAATAATTTGCGTGGAGTGGCAAGAGATAAAGCGGGTGTTGAGAATGCATTTGATTTTCCGGGTTTTGTACCGGCTTATATCAGACAATTGTTCTGCGATGGAAATGGACCATTCAGATGGGTGGCTTTATCCGGTGATCCGCAAGATATTGCTGTAACCGATCAGGCAATCATGGAATTGTTTCCGGAGCATGAAGGACTTCATCGCTGGATAAAAAATGCACAATCAAGAATCGGCTATCAGGGCTTGCCTGCAAGAATTTGTTGGCTCAATTATGGTGAAAGAGCAAAAGCCGGAAAATTATTCAATGATCTTGTGAGAGATGGCAAAGTGTCCGCACCTATCGTCATTGGAAGAGATCACTTGGATTGCGGCTCGGTGGCCTCACCTTATAGAGAAACAGAAGCAATGCTCGATGGTTCAGATGCCATTGCCGACTGGGTATTTCTAAATTTTGCATTGAATACGCTTGGTGGCGCTACATGGGTTTCTCTGCATCATGGCGGAGGAGTCGGAATGGGTCTTTCACTTCATTCAGGTATGGTGATTGTTGCTGACGGAACTTTCGAAGCTGAGCAAAGGTTGCAAAGAGTCCTCACATATGACCCATTGATGGGCATTTTAAGACATACAGATGCAGGTTATAAGCGGGCTCTGGGGAATGCAGAAAAGTTTGGCATAAAAATTCCTTTATACCCCATAGTCAGAGATTAACGATTGAAAACAGAAGATTTGACAGAAAAAACAGACAAAATGACATTATGGTGTCAAAGTGTCAAATAAATGTGTCAGATACTGTTAAAATGACAGACAATATTTTTTCTCACTCATTGAAAGGACTGAATGGTTCAATCAGCTACTACTTTTCGAAATGACGATAGGTCATCGAATTCATCCAATGTTCCAAGGAGAATGATCATGCAAGAATTTATCGAAAGATCTACAAATGAGATGGACACAAACAATATGATTGTTGTTCATGAAACTCAAGCTCCGGCCAATGTCTATTTTGATGATGAGCGTTTTGGAGCACCCAAGGATGAAGTAGCGATTTCCACCACACTTACGGGAGAAGAGAGAATGGACTTAGTATTGCAAATTGAGGCCTTATTCAAGGCAGACCGCAAGCGTTTCTTGAGTTTTATTCGCCAACGCGTTCGCAGTCAAGAAGATGCTGAAGATATTTTGCAAGATGTATTCGCAAATGTTATTTCAGCTGCGGGACATGTACAAAGACCCATCGAAAATCTCGCTTCCTGGGTTTTTACCGCAGTGAGAAACAAAATTATCGACTTCTACCGCAAAAAGCGCGCAGACACTTTTTCAGATTTGATCACTCCGCGTCAGCGAGAAGAGGGAAATGATTCTCTCGACTATCTATTAGGTGATATGTCTTATAATCCCGATGGAGATTTACTTCGCAAAACCATTTGGGAGAGAGTGCAAGAAGCATTGAAAGAATTGCCTGATGAACAGCGTGAAGTATTCGAGAAAAATGAATTTCATGGAGTTTCTTTCCGCGAAATGTCTGAAGAAACCGGAGTAAATATCAATACACTTCTTGCTCGCAAAAGATATGCTGTATTGCATCTTCGTGATCGCTTGAAAGATATTTATGCTTCCATGAATTATTAAAGAGCATATTAGCTTTGAAGAGCCCAACCATCGAGGTTGGGCTTTTTTGTTTCAATGCTTTTGAATTACAATGCATATTGTCGAATTTTACGCCATGAATACATCTACAATCTTCGCTTTCTTGCTTTCATTGTTCTTGGGATTTTCGTTTTCTCAATTTCACATGTTTGCAAGTGGTCCAAAAATTCTCATTGTGACTGCACATCCGGATGATGAAACTGCATTTGCGGCAACAATATATAAAGTCACTCATGATTTGAATGGATTGGCTGATATTCTGCTTGTCACCAATGGAGAAGGCGGATATAAATATTCCACGCTTGCTGAAGACATTTATGGAAGGGAATTGACCGATGAACAATCGGGTCGTAAAGCTCTTCCCACAATTCGAAAGAAAGAATTGATGGCGGGGGGTGAATATATTGGCTTGCGTGACTATTTTTTTATGGATCAACAAGATACAGGATATACACTCGATGCAGATTCAGTCTTGAATATTGTATGGGATACATCGATTGTTATTCGAAAAATCAAAGAATTGCATGGCAGAAATAATTATGATTATGTGTTTACCTTACTTCCTGTTTCGGGAACGCATGGACATCATAAAGCCGCATCAATTCTTGCTTTACGGGCAGTGAAATCAATTGCATCGGAAGTTCGACCAATCATTGTTGGATGTAGCGTGACTGATTCAACAAAGTTGATCCCCGATCCATTTCTTGGCTTGCCTGGATTTCCTGAAACCGCGATGAATACACAATTGGCGATTGGTTCTTTCAATAGACTAACTCCTTTTGGTTTTCAGCAGAAATTGAATTATCAAATTGTTGTCAATTGGTTGATTGCCGAGCATAAATCTCAAGGTGCCATGCAATTGGCAATGGGAAAAGGACAGTTTGAGCAATTTTGGGATTATGCGATAAATGGAAATGCAGGTAAAGAAAAGATTCTCAAACTCGCGGAATTATTGAGAAATGCACCGCTCAAAGAGTATCAGCAAAACAAGTAGAATGGCTATATCCCTCAATCAAGAATAGAATTTTCAAATAAATAAAAGAACTTATCATGCCCAGATTTAAAATTACATGTGAATATGAAGGAACTCGGTTTTCGGGCTGGCAGGTTCAAAAAAATGCTCGCACTGTTCAAGGTGAATTGATTGGTGCTGCCAAATCAATATTTAATACCGATGCATTCGAATTATATGGATCCGGAAGAACAGATGCAGGCGTTCATGCACTTGAACAAATCTTTCATTTGGATGTAGAAACAATGTTGGCACCGCATATCATACAGTTTAAAATGAATGATGCATTGCCTGCAGATATTTCTATTCGATCGGTACAGAAAGTTGCCAAACAGTTTCATGCAAGACATCATGCAATAGAGAGAACATATCTCTATCAGATTTCAACACGAAGAACTGCATTTGGGAAAAGATTTGTGTGGTGGGTGAAAGATCAATTGTCGATTGCCGCCATGCAAGAGGCCGCAAATCATTTCAAAGGCATGCATGATTTCCGTTCATTCACCGCGGATGATCCTGATATGAAATCCACAAAAGTGGAAATCACGGATATTAGTGTCAAAATGCAAGGTGACTTAATCGTGATCACTATTTCCGGCTCACACTTCCTATGGAATATGATCAGAAGAATGATCGGTATATTGGTTGAAATTGGACGCGGGAAGCAATCACCTGATATCATCCCGACATTACTCAAGAAAAAATCAGACATGCCGGCATCTTTTACGGCTCCACCTTCTGGACTCTTTCTTGCATCAGTTCGATATGAGAATGATCCGGCGAAAAAAGTTCAATCAATTTTGAATGTCACATGAGAATTCTCTTGTTCTTCATCATCGGTATTGCACTGAATTCCTGTTCGGACAATATCATTACTTCTCCTGATCAAATCGTATTTCCACAGGAAAATGTGAGCTATCAGCAGCAAGTTCGACCACTTCTGGAACTTACTTGTGCATTTTCAGGGTGTCATGATGCTGAAAGTTCAGCAGCCGGAATTGATGTAACTGGTTATTTTCAATTGACTTCCAGAGCAGGACTCATAATTCCCGGAAGACCGGACAATAGTTTATTGATACAAATTCTCGAGGGAAAACAGGGCCATCTACTTACTTTTCAGAATAGAATCACTGATGGACAGAAGAAAGGTGTTCGACAATGGGTTTTGGAAGGGGCATTAAATAATTAATTATCAATGGCAGAAATAGCGGGAACTAGCCAAGAAAAATATTTGTTTTGACAATATGTGTGATAACAAATACTTTTGTGTGTTCTTTTCCCACTTTTCACCCCAAACACCATGATGAAGTCCTTTTTCTTTTCTGCGATTATCGCATTGACTTTAGTTTCTTGCACCGATGATGATAATGTGGTCAATCCCGGTGGAGGAGATACTGTCACTACTAAGACAATACTTGGTAAAGTACCCGATACGCTCATTTCCAAGTTTGTGTATTATTCATTCGAAGCAGATAGCTTCATTCCGGCATCTCAGGCCGAAACTGATGCATGGGATATTCGTCTTCCTTATCTCTTTGGTGGCGGTAAAACGCGATCAATTGATATCGTATTGAATTCCGGAACGATTAATGTAATTGGCAAAACAAAAGGTAAAATCATTGATACCACCTTTGATTTGCTTCAAAGTGCCCCATCTGATGATCAATTGATCGTGGATGATACAGCTAATTCCAAGCGAATCATACCAACTGCAATCGATGGAACAGGAATGTTCACTTATGAGCCAACATCCAGAACCATCAATCCTGCGCCCCAGAAGACACTTGTATTGAAGACCAAATCAGGAAAGTATGTCAAATTCCAAGTGACTTCACTTTATAAAGGTCAGCCAGCACCTCCGACCATGATGTCGGAACTCGGACACTATTCTTTCCGTTATGCGAAAAGTAATAATCGAAATCTTAAGACCAATTGAGTTTGATACTTTGTCATCAGAAGCTCCTTTGGTAAATTTGCATGATTAAAATCGTCCAATGGAGTATACTATGTACGGAAGCGTCAGCATCATTGATATAGAAAACAGCGCCAAAATGCTCGAAGAGGATCCGATTCTTCTTGCGCGTTTTGAAGAAAAAATCCAAAATGGCGAAAAGATTGAGCCACATGATTGGATGCCCAAGGAATATAGACGACAATTGATTCGCATGATAGAGCAACATGCTCATTCTGAGATCATTGGAGCATTGCCTGAAGGAACATGGATCACTCGTGCTCCGGGTTTCAGACGCAAGATGGCATTAATGGCAAAAGTGCAAGATGAAAGCGGTCATGCTCAGTTATTGTACAATGCAGCAGAAACATTGGGAAAAACCCGTGAAGAGATGATTAATGATCTCATCATCGGAAAATCAAAATATTCCAATGTATTCAATTATCCTGCAAAGACTTGGGCTGATACAGCCGTCATCGCATGGCTTATCGATGCATCGGCAATCATCAATCAAGTGACCAATTCCAAGGGATCTTATGGTCCATATTGCCGGGCACTAGAGAGAATCTGCATGGAAGAGTCATTCCATCTTCGTTATGGTTATGACAATGTGGTGACACTTGCGACCGGCACTCCGAAGCAAAGAGAAATGGTTCAAGAAGCATTGAATCGTTGGTGGCAACCCATCATGCATTTCTTTGGTCCACCGGACAAAGCATCCGTACACTCAGAAATCCTCATGCGCTGGAAAGTAAAGATGGCCAGCAATGATGATATGCGTCAACAATTTTTTAATCAATATGTCCCAAAAATTCTGGAATTGGGCTTAAGCATTCCTGATAAAGGTTTGATTAAGAATAAAGAAACCGGAAAGTGGGATTTTTCCGATCCTGATTGGAATGAATTCTTTGAAGTAATCAAAGGAAATGGTCCTTGCAATAAAGAGCGCCTTGCGGTTAGACGCATGGCTGAAGAGCAAGGTGCATGGGTTCGTAGAGCATTGAAAAAAACAAATGCTTATACAGTGCCACTTTCCTGATTCTTCAAAAACATGATTCAACCCCTTCTACGGAAACGCGGAAGGGGTTTTTTTATAGATGATACACATGAAATATTTCATAATTCTGTTTTTGATTTCATTCAATGTAATGACATTGCATGCTCGATCAGAAGCGGATTCCATATCTCCAAGATTACCAAAGATTCCCCTTTCGAAAAAACAAAAGAAGGATTCCGTAAGTACATATACATCCAAAGAGCAAGTGGTTGTTACTGGTACCAGAAATGAAGTATTGCTCAAAGACTCTCCTGTTCGCGTGGAAGTGATAGACAAAAAGCAAACGGTCAGCACAGCCATGGTGAATATCGGAGATTTATTGCGTGAGCAATCGGGGATGATTTTAACAAACAATGTGCGAACCGGCATTCAAATGATGGGATTAGGCGCGGATTATACCCAGATTTTGATAGATGGTCAGCCCATGATTGGCCGTGTTGCCGGTGTATTGGATCTTTCCAGAATATCAGTTGGGAATGTGGAGCGAGTCGAAGTCGTGAAAGGTCCGATGTCATCACTATATGGAAGCGAAGCGCTTGCAGGTGTAATTAATATCATCACAAAAAAACCGGATGCTGGATTTTCTGGGATGGTATTTGGACAATATTTGGATAGAGGTCCTTCCGAATTGCGTGGAGAAATGCAATATGGTTCAAACTCTCTTGATCTCACCGGATTTGTCAGTATGAAGAATGCAAGACCATTCACATTGCAACAAGATACATTACGGGTTCCATATCAAGGTTTTTCCGATCAAACCGTGCATTTGAAATCCAAATGGCATGCTTCGAATTCTGTGCAAGTTGGTGCGGACATGCGATATTTTTCAAGTGAAAGCAGAGGTGCATTCATCGAGTCATTTTTCGGACAGATTGCATCGAATGAGGGCAGTGTTCGACAAGAGGATTTGCAGGGAACCGGTTATGCTATTTGGACTCATGGTAAGGCAAGACTAAATGCTCAATTGCATTATGCTTCCTATAAAGAGCGATATAATTTTGATACAATTCAAGGTGAAGCAGGTTCCGTGGATGATCTTTCCCGAGGATTGCTTCGTTCATATCTCCAATATGATGTGATATGGAATGAGCGCAATCGCTTCACTTTCGGCATGGAATATACCATTGATGATATTGGTGGATCGCGTTATCCGGATAATCCATACTTCGCAACATTCAGTGGATTTGCCCAATGGGAAGGGAATCCAACTTCATGGATTTCATATGCATTGAGTGCGAGATATGTTGAAAATTCGGCATATAAACAGGATGGACTGCAAGAGTCTAATATATTAAGCGCCATAGCCAAATTATCCAATCCAAAATTGGCAGTGAATTTCAAATTGCAAGATGGAATTCGTTTTCACACTTCCATTGGAACAGGTTTCAAAGTGCCGGATTTCAGACAATTATATGTGCAATTTTCAAATCGACTCGGTGGAGCCGGATATGACTTGATAGGAGCGCGAAGATTGGGTTTGGATTTGCAGCCTGAGCGCTCCATTTCAATGGATTTGGGAGTGATACTTGATGAATGGTCGACAAATTTCTTATCCGATGATATTCCACTACGGGGTTTTGCCGAATGCAGAGTGTTTCATAATACATTGTCCAATCTCATTGAATTCTACTATACCGGCAATAATCCACAAACAAATCAAGCAGTGTATTCCTATCGTAATATTGCAAGAGCTTCAACACAAGGCTTGGAGATGTCCTTGCGGATGAGTCATCCAATTCCGGGGCATGAATCGGGGGAACTTGGTTATTCCTTTGGATATCAATATTTGGATACTCGTGATTTGGAAGTGTATGATGCGATTGAGAAAGGGATGGCAGGAACCATTGACCCTTCGACAGGAAGATTCAATACATTGACTGTGAAGAATTATGGTGGATTATGGTTTAGATCTGTTCATTCAGGAACAATGAGATTAAGTTATGAACATAGAAATGCCGGCATATCGGCATCGATACGCGCGCAATTTATTGGTAGATTTGGAGATGAGGCATTGGATATAAATGGTCCTGTCCACAATAATCGCAAAGTACCTGATTTGGACGTCGAATATGTACCTGCATATACGATCCTGAATCTTGGGTTTTCAAAAGATATTGAGCTGAGCGAACTTTCCGGTTCTTTGCGAATCACTTTGGGAGTCAATAATCTTATGAATGTCATGAATTTGCGCTCAATGCCCAATCTATTGGGAAGGCAATTTTCACTCTCGATGCAGGTCATGTTGTAATCATGAATAACTTTCGACATAATTTCCTAAATTATGTGTGATTTGTTTCGTCATCAGCCGGGATTCACAGTTAAAGGTATAAGAATGAATTCATATTTGGAAGAAGTTAAAGCCACGGCTTTGGCCGAAGCACAAAAAACCTATATGGTCAAGGTATATGGCTGGATGGTTGGTGGGCTTATGGCAACTGGATTGGTTGGAGGTTTCGTTGCAAGTGATGCATCGATGATTCAATCAATGCTAGATTATTTCTGGTTTTTTATAATTGCTGAATTTGCACTGGTTTTTGCTCTCTCTGCATTCATTCATAAGATGAGTGTACCGGTGGCAATGTTATCCTTTATAGGATATTCCGTTTTGAATGGCATTACATTATCAGCAGTTTTGCTAGCATATGATGAAGCGGCCGTGATGAATGCATTTTTGACGACATCAGGTACATTTGCGGCAATGAGTGTATATGGAATAGTCACGAAAAAAGACTTATCCTCTTGGGGATCATTTTTCTTCATGGGACTTATCGGTATCATCATTGCAAGCATTGTGAACATATTTCTTGCAAGTTCTGCGCTCAGCTTTGCAATTTCATTGATTGGAGTTTTTGTTTTCATAGGTTTGACAGCCTATGACACGCAAAAAATCAAAGAATCGGCTGAATTGGAATTGCAGGGAAGTGATATGGCAATGAAAGGCGCGATTCTTGGTGCATTGACATTATATCTTGATTTCATTAATCTCTTTCTCTTCATCTTGCGCCTCTTTGGCGGTAGCAATGATGATTGATGATTATTTGGCTTTCTATCCGGGCAGAAGTGAAGACTTCTGCCTTTTTTGCTTATGAGCTCATTTACGGATTATACAGAACAACGATTGATATATGCTCGGGATTTATTGAAATCCGGTGATATACAAAGGGCATTGTCAATTTGTGAGCAATTGTTGTCGCCAGCATCTATCTTTTCACATGGGAAAGAAATCTTCTTGATCATTTCCGATGCAATTGAAAAAGCAGGAGATTTTGATAAGGCAACATTGATCAGAAAGCGAGCAGACGAGTTGTTTCCCGATTCGATTGATGATTCAATTGCAATTCTTCGGTCTCCGGAAATTGTCATTGAATCCATTTTACCTTTTCTGCATTTCAAAGATGATGTTTTGCCCGAGCTGATAGAATATGATGAGATCAATGTAGATTTTCCATCATTCACATTGAAGGAATATCCCAAACAGCAGATTGAGATTATACGATCTGAAGAATCTCAGCAAACATTGTCTGCTCTGGAGGAATTGGCTCAAAGACTGGAGAAAGCAAGGATTCCCGCCATAGAAGAAGAAAAAATCATTTCAACTCCTTCATTTATGCCTTCAATTGTTACGGAAACAATGGCCAATATTTATGTGCAGCAAGGTGCTTTTTCACAAGCGATTAAGGCATATCAAGTATTGGCTCGAAATCAACCTGAACGATTGGATCATTTTGAAGCAATCATAGCTGACTTAAGACTTCGTCAATCATAATCTTATTACCATGATTCAACATTGGAATATCATTGAACAATATGCTTCAGTTTTGAAGCAGGTGCATTTGAAGGAATTATTTATCGAGGATGCCGGTCGGGTTCATTCTTGTTCTCATACATTGCCATTTGCATTCGTAGATTATTCTCGTCAAAGAGTGAATGCACAATTGCTTGAAGAATTATGTGTTTTTGCTCGAGAGATCAATATTCGTGAACAATTCGTGCAGATGATGCAGGGAACAAAAATCAATGTCACTGAACAACGCAGTGTATTGCATACTGCATTGCGTGCTCCTAAAGATTCGGTCATCAATATTGATGGTCAAAATATCATGCCTGAAATTCATGCTGTATTGGATCGGATGCGCGTATTCAGCGATGCCATACGCAAAGGTGCATTTCGAGGTTATTCCGGAAAAACATTCACAGACATAGTCAATATCGGAATAGGCGGATCGGATCTTGGGCCGAATATGGTTTGTAATGCGCTGCGATATTATTCAAACCGTGACATTTCAGTTCATTTTGTGTCCAATGTCGATCCAACGCATCTTGCCGAAACATTGAGAACATGTTCTCCTGAAACCACATTATTCATTATTTCTTCAAAGACATTTACCACTGAAGAAACAATGGCGAATGCATTTGCTGCAAAAGAATGGTTTTTGCAACATGGTGGTACTTCATGGGAATTGCATGCATGTGCAGTTTCGGCGAATATAGAAAAGACGAGTGCATTTGGAATTCCATCGGATCGTGTTTTCGGTTTTTGGGATTGGGTCGGTGGACGATATTCCGTGTGGTCTGCCATTGGACTTTCCATTGCAATCAGCATTGGTTATGAACATTTTGAACAATTCCTCGCCGGTGCCCATGAAATGGACATGCATATGGCAAGTGAAGAAATTGAGAATAATATCCCGATCATTTTGGGACTCATCGATGCTCTGAATGTGATTTGTTATGATGTGCATTCTCATGCCATTATTCCATATGATGAATATCTTAGATTGTTCCCTGCATTCTTGCAACAGATGATGATGGAAAGCAATGGGAAATCCATTACGCGAGAAGGACATGAAATTGTCTATCACACATCGCCGATCATTTGGGGACAGCCCGGTACCGATGCACAACATTCATTTTTTCAGCTATTGCATCAAGGAACCGAGCAAGTGAATACAGAATTCATAGCATGTGCAAAACCACTCAATCCAATTGGCGACATGCATGAACGATTGCTCGCAAATTGTGCGGCGCAATCCGCTGCATTGATGCATGGAAAAACACAAAATGAAGTGATGCAGGATATAGCCAAGACAAATTTGAGCGAAGCAGAGAAGCGAGCTCTCATTCCTCATAAGTTGTTCTCCGGTGATAGACCATCCACAACCATTCTATTGAAGGAGATCACTCCATTCACACTCGGATGGCTTATTGCATTGTATGAGCATAGGACATTTGTTCAGGGAATCGTATGGGATATTTGTTCATATGATCAATGGGGAGTAGAGCTTGGAAAAGTTATGGCAGCTTCAATATTACCGGCAGTAAAAGACTCCTCGGTAGTGCTTGAGAAGCAAGACTGTTCAACCGAGCAATTGATTTCCACAATACATGTATTCAGGAATGCATGATGGCAATAATCCCAACATTGATGACCGATTCAATTGCTGAATATGCTGAGAAGAATTTCACTTCCGAGACTCCGGAATTGAAGCAACTTTTGATTGATGCCAAAGCGAAAGGTATTCCTGAAATTTCCATCGGTGGCGTGCAAGGAGCATTTCTGCAAAATATGGTACGATTGCTCAATGCAAAGGTCATCGTTGAGATTGGGTCTTTGGCCGGATATTCTGCTATAACAATGGCTGTCTCGATGGAGGATGGTGGCATCGTGCATTGTTTCGAAAAAGAACCCGAATATTGTGAGTTTATATCATTGCAAGCTAAGTCTTTCGGAATTGAAGATCGAATTGTTATTCATGAGGGAAATGCGGTTGATGCATTATCAAATGTCGATATTCCGAGCATTGATTTGATATTCATCGATGCAGATAAACCATCGTATTCAATATACTTGGAATTATTGCTTCCGAGATTAAGATCCGGCGGACTGATTATTGGAGACAATGCTCTTGCTTGGGGCTATATTGCAGAAGAGTTTCCGGAATTCGAGCCGGAGAATGTTAAGGGGATTCAAGAGTTCAATCAACATATGAGGAAGCATTCAGCCCTTCATCCACCCTGCATCATCCCACTTGGAGATGGGATGTGTATGGCAGTAAAAAAATAGTCAATCATGACTTTGGTCATATTTATTAACCGATTTCAGATATAGATTGCATGTGGTAATTCAATCAATACTGTTTCATACTTCTCAGGAGAAATATCATGCATATTTTCCATTTTGGAAATCATTCCATCTCATTATCTGATATCAGAGACATCAAACTACAATATGATTATCAGAAAAATGAAATTTATGTAGATCTTGAATTGAATGGTGGTGCCCAAATGAGTTTAAACCTTCCAGACTCATTGGTCTTCATGGAAGAATTCATCAAGAAAATCAAAGAAGACAAGAATGTTTGATATAAGCCCCGAAAGGGGCTTTTTTGTATCTCCCATGGATAAATCCGTGGTGTGTATGGGGTAATGAAAAAATGGATTCATTCAGGAAGGATGAATACATCTAAAAATGCGTATTGGACTTTTTATGCGAATGTGATTAAGAAGAAACGATAGCAATGGGCTAAATGATTGACCTTAGCCATGAGGAAACATCATATATTGCAGGAGTTAATTAGTAAGATAGAATATGAGAGCAAAGATCAAACTTCTCGCCTCGGATGCGGCGATATATGGTGTGACCACGCTGTTGACGCGATCTATGAGTTTTTTGCTCACGCCACTTTATACAAATGCATTGTCAAATAGAGCTGAATTCGGGGTTTATGCATATTTGTATTCATTATTGGCATTCGTGAATGTAATCTATGCATTTGGGTTGGACACCGCATTTCTTCGTTTCTTTTCAGCCAAAGACCCACATAAAACAGAACAAGCATTTTCTTTTTCATGGTGGATGATCGCATTAATCGGGATCGTCTCCACCATTGTGATTTTATTTTCAGCCGATGGCATTGCAAATTGGATACCCGACCTCGCCAGCAATGGAGATTTGATCCGTGCCATAGCGCTCATTCCACTTTTCGATGCATTGACCAATGTTCCGTATAATCTATTGAGGATGCAGAGAAGGGCAAAACGATTTGCGGTATTGCGAGTGCTGAATGTTGCCATCAATGTTTGTCTCAATATAATCCTTGTGGCATATCTCAAAATGGGTCTGATGGGAATAGTCATTGCCGGAATCACATCATCCTTTCTTGCAGTGCTTGGGGTAATGCCAATCATTATGCAATGGCTTCGTATAAAATTCGATGCTGAATTGTCAAAAGAGATGATGCGTTTTGGCGTTCCGACCATGCCATCGGCTTTTTCCGGAATGATGCTTCAGGTTGCTGATCGACCAATCATGACATCAATTGCAGGATCTGACATGACCGGACTGTATCAAGCAAATTATCGCTTGGGAATTCCTATGATGATGCTTGTTGCAGTATTTGAATTTGCTTATAAACCATTCTATTTGTCTCATCATAAAGATGAAGATTCGCCCCAACTCTTTGCTCGGATATTTACATATTTCATGATCATTGCATGTGCTGTGTATTTATTGATTTCACTGTTTATCAAAGACATCGTACAACTTTCCTTTGGCGGAATTTCTCTGATTCATGAATCGTATTGGCAGGGCTTGGGTATCATTCCAATCATTCTTGCGGCATATATTTGGAATGGCATTGCCACCAATATGGCATTGGGAATGCATGTCAGCAAAAAAACCGTATGGCTCCCAATTGCAACCGGAATTGCTGCTGTCGTCAATATCATCCTCACATTTGTTCTCGTTCCCATACTTGGCATTTATGGAGGAGCATGGGCAACATTCATCGCTTATGCAGTCAGCGCAATTATTCTCTGGTATATATCATCGAGATTATATCCGATTCCATATGAATGGTCGAGACTCTTTGGAACAGTAATCGTAACTGTGATGTTATTTGGGATTGCGAGTATATTTGAAACAAGCGGTTGGATGAATCTATTCATAGTTTCATCGTTTCCTGTCATTCTTTTTGCAAGCGGAATTCTGAATTCCAAAGAAAAACAAATCATCACCAGATTATTTCGGACAAAATGAACAATAGATCGCTTCACATATTCAAGCACTTGCTTTTGAGCATGCTAGTCATGATCATGGTGCAACATATCAATGCACAGAAACTTCTCATTCCAATGGATCTTGCTCAAACCGATCATTTGAAGGCATATGGTTTGACATACTGGGCGCTGACAAAAAATGTGAATACTGAATGGTTATTGAATTATCGTGGTGGCTCATTCTTATGCGATCCCGAGCCTTTTCTCATTGCTGAATGTAGAATTCGTGGTGTTGGATTCGAGCAATTGACACAAGGTCAGGCACTTGCAATTTATGCAGAAGTACAAAGTGAAAAGTCCAATATGGATGTTGTTAAATTGGAAAAACCACCACGCATTGCAGTGTATACACCCCCCGGTTCCAGGCCTTGGGATGATGCGGTGACGATGGTTTTGGATTATGCCGAAGTGAAATACGACAAAGTATGGGACGAAGAAGTGTTGCGGGATAAATTATCCGACTTTGATTGGCTACATCTTCATCATGAGGATTTTACTGGTCAATACGGAAAGTTCTTTGCCAATTATGCAACCGCACCATGGTATATCCAACAAGTTACATTACTTGAAACCACAGCAAAAAAACTAGGTTTCAAAAAGGTCTCATCATTAAAATTGGCCATCGTTCAAAAAATCCGATCATATATCGAGCAAGGCGGATTCATGTTTGCGATGTGCTCGGCAACTGATTCATATGATATAGCTCTTGCTGCCGCTCAGACTGATATTTGTGAAAGAATGTTCGATGGAGATCCAGTTCAACCCGGTTATGAATCCAAAGTTGATTTCTCAAGAACCTTTGCTTTCGAAAATTTCGAGATTTACACAGATCCATATCGCTATGAATACTCTACTATAGATGTTGATGCAAGTTTCAGAGTGAATAATCCCGCTGTTGACTATTTCACATTATTTGATTTTTCCGCCAAGTATGATCCGGTTCCCACGATGCTAACGCAATGTCATGCAAATGTCGTTAAGAATTTTCTTGGACAAACAACGGCATTTCACAAGGAACAAATCAAAAAATCGGTGACAATTCTCGCAGAGAGAGAAGGAACCGATGAAGTCAAATATCTTCATGGAAATATAGGTCGTGGGACATTCACATGGTATGGTGGACATGATCCCGAGGATTATCAACATGCTGTGGGTGATCCGCCGACAGATATTTCGCTGCATAAAAATTCACCAGGCTATAGACTCATACTTAATAATATCCTATTTCCTGCCGCAAAGAAGAAGAAACAGAAAACCTGAAGAATATTGCATCTTCAATTAGGTATCTTTGCATAAAACAATGAGGAATTACCCATGTCGCAATATGATCATCATCAATTTGGATTTTCAACAAGAGCAATTCATGCAGGACAAGAACCTGATCCTTTAACCGGCTCAGTGACTGTTCCATTATATCAGACCTCAACATATGCACAAGAAGCAATCGGAGTGCATAAAGGATTTGAATATGCACGCACCCAAAATCCCACAAGATTTGCATGGGAGGAAAGCATGGCAAATCTTGAGCAAGGATGTGCAGGATTTGCATTTGGTAGTGGAATGGCGGCAATAGATGCTGTCATGAGACTTTTATCCTCCGGTGATCATGTGATTTGTGCAGAAGACATGTATGGCGGAACATTCAGACTTTTTGACAAAGTATTGAAGCGATTCGGAGTGGAATTTTCAGTTGTTGACATGACTAATCTTGATGATGTGAAGTCTGCAATTCTCCCCGGAAAAACAAAATTCATCTATACGGAATCTCCAACGAATCCCATGATGAAATTGACCGATATTTCTGCTCTTGCAGTGATTGCCCATGAAGCTCATGCGCTTTTGATAGTTGACAATACATTCGCAAGTCCATATGCTCAAAAACCCCTCGCATTGGGAGCAGATATCGTATTGCATAGTGCAACGAAATATCTTGGTGGACATTCTGATTTGGTGTCCGGCATAGTCGTGGCAAAAGATTCAGCAATTGCTGATCAGCTTCGTTTCATTCAGAATGCAGCCGGTGCAGTGCCAGGTCCCATGGAATGTTGGCTATGCTTGCGATCAATCAAGACATTGTCCGTAAGAATGAAACAACATGCTGAGAATGCCATGGCCATTGCAGAGTTCTGTGAAAAGCATCCTGCAATTTCTGCAATACATTATCCGGGTCTTATATCGCATCCACAACATGCATTGGCAAAAAAACAAATGACAGGATTTGGCGGAATGATTTCCATCGAACTTGGTTCATTGGAAAGAGCTAAAAAGTTCACTACTTCAGTCAAGCTTTTTACTTTGGCCGAATCACTCGGAGGAGTTGAATCACTTGTTTGTCATCCCGTAAGCATGACGCATGGATCAATACCAAAAGAGCAAAGAGAAAAGTTGGGTATCACCGATGGCTTGGTGAGATTGTCTTGCGGTATAGAAGATAAAGAAGATCTCATGGCTGATATCGCACAGGCATTGGACGCATTGTCATGAAGAAAAGATCATCCGTTCACAGCGGAGCCATGCAAAAAGCATCTAGCATGAGGATTGGACCCGGACCCGAGATCACCACACTTCCAAATGGTGTGCGTATAGTCAGTGAATATATTCCTGATGTTCTGTCATTTTCATTGGGAATCTGGATTGCCTCCGGTTCGCGTGATGAAGAAAAAGGAAAAGAAGGTGCATATCACTTTCTTGAGCATCTAGCATTTCGTAGAACGGAATATCGCAGTACAAAAGCATTGGCTGATGCATTTGAGCAAATGGGTGCATATTCTAATGCATTTACTACAAAAGAGCATACCTGTTTTTATGTCCGTGCTCTTTCAAAAGATTTTGCCAAAGTCTATAGTTTGATGGCTGAATTGACATTATCGCCGGCACTGGATTCTCGTGACATTGAGAAAGAAAGAAATATCATCATAGAAGAAATTAATTCATGTGAAGATGAACCGGAAGAAGTGATTTTTGAAGCAGGCGAGCAATTATTGTTTGGTTCACATACTCTGGGACATCCGATAACAGGAACCATTGACACTATTAGCTCAATGGAAAGAAGTGACTTGGTTAAAGCAAGGGCAGAAATGTATCGACCTGATCGCATTGTGATTGCCGTTGCCGGTAATATTCCTCATGAATTGATCGTTGAATATGCGGCAAATACATTTACGATGCCAAAAAGTTCGAAGTCGAAAGTAATAAGAAGAAAACCCAGAATTCAGAAGGTTAAGCAAGAAATTCAAGCGAGAACATTTCAGCAAGGACATGTATTATTGGGTAGAATGACAACTGGATTGTTTTCCGAAGAGCGATATAGGTTGCTTCTGCTTAATATTATCCTTGGTGAAGGAATGAGTTCGAGATTGTATCAGTCCATTCGAGAAAAGCATGGACTTGGCTATACTGTCTATTCTTCACTCGATTTGTTCACGGATAGTGGCACATTGTATATGTACACCGCTTGTGACAATTCGAATATTGAGCGTGCTCGCGATACAATTCTGAATGAATGCAATCGAATGATGCATTCAGCACCTGTTGGCAAAAAAGAACTTGAAAGAGCCAAAGCTCAGGTCAAAGCATCGATTATTATGTCACTTGAAAGCATGTCGGCAAGGATGCAAGCCATAGGTCGAGGATTGCTCGAAGAAGGCAAGATTGAGTCTGTTGAAGAAACAATTTCCAAGATTGATGCCGTAACTGAACAAGAAATTGCAGGCATTATTGATAATTACTGTGAAACTGATGGGTGGTCAACCGTGTTGATAGAGTCACATCATGCATAATCGCCGATATTCGGTTCATCGTTTTTTTGTAATTTCCCATCACTTATGAAAATCACACTCCACATATTCATTGTTTTGGTCCTCGTTCTGGTTTCTTGTTCACCGGAAGAGAATGTCGTCACTCCAGATCAGGATTCTTGGACATTATTTTCGGTTCCAATGAATGAGAATGCACTCTATTCAGAGCGTGTTTCGGGGTCGGAGCTTTCAATTCGCAAGAAACTGTATTCCTCCGATTCAGAAATCGGCAATATGTATATCTATCGTGATCAATTATATCTATTGCTTCCGGCATCGAATCGAATAGTCATTCTAAATCGTGCATCATATGAAACATTGCATGTGATTGATTTTACCAGTGAATCGAAGAAACCACTTGCCATGGCTTTTGGTAATGCGACAACAGCATATATCATTTTTGAAAAAGACAGCATTGTACGGTTATATGACATATTGAATAAACAGCTTGCGGGAACAATCAAGGTTGGATATTATACTGCTGATATAATCTCAGGAATTGGTGATAGACAGAATCAGATATTTGTTGCCAATCTTGGTTCAAATACCATTTCGCATATTGATACTAGAACAAATCGTGTCGAGAAAGAATATGCGGTTCATACTGCTCCAAAGTATTTGTCAAATGATCCAACCGGTAAGAAGATTGTCTATGTGAGTGAAGGTGGTGGAAAAACCATCACGAATACAGAGAAGTCTACTGCAGGCATTGGATTTATTGACATTGATAGGAAATTGTTGCTTGCTCAAATGACAATAAGCACCAGAGATATAGATAGTACTGATGCAATTCCAACAGGAGTGGCAGTTACTGCAAGTGAGTGGGCATTTGTTCCATTTTCAAATGGCTTGGTTCGAATTGATACACGCGAATACAAAAACTACTCAACGATATCTCGTAAAGTGTATTCAGGTATTGCATACAATGATAGAAGAAGAGAAGTTCTCGCAAATGCTGAAGATGGCATCTATGTATTGAATGGAAATACGGGCTTGGTACAAAGAGTATTGAAAGGGAATTCCACCATTGACAAGTTTCTTCCACAATAAACAATGAAAAAAGTATTAGCAGTGATATTGATCATGTGTGCTTTTGCTTCGATGACTTATATCGTTTCAAAAAGCATTGGTGACTATCAAAGGAATGTCAATAAGAATAAGTATGCAATCGGGGAGTCATTTTATCAACAAAAATGTGCCACATGTCATCAAACAAATGGGGAAGGTGTTCAGGATTTATACCCGCCATTGCAGTCGAGTGATTTTTTACGCAATGACAAAGCAAGAATCATCAATGTATTGTTACAGGGAATATCAGGACATATTACAGTGAATGGAATATCCTATAATAGCGTAATGCATCCTGTGTCGGGAACAGACAAAGAATTGAGTGAATTATTGAATTATATCTATGCTCGATTTGGCAATGGGGAATATGAATTCACTCCGGAAGAAATAGCAGTGTTCAGGGAATTACATTCAAGTCATTCATCGAATTGATTTTTTCTTTTTTGATTTTGTTTTAATCGGCTCCGGTTTGATGAGCTCGAGGTTCTTTCCATGTCTATGCTGAATATTCACTTGTAGAATATGTGCAAGTGTGGGAACGATATCTGCCGGATCGGTTTTTCCTAGTATCTGCATTGGAGATATTCCACTACCAAAGAACATGAGGGGAACATGTGTATCATAATCATAAGGAGTGCCATGATTTGCAGGTTTTGAACCAAAGAGCCAATAAGGTTTTACCATGAACATGATTTCACCTGTTCGATCAGGATGTATGTCATTGCGATACATTTCGAGTAATTCTTTTGTCCAGCCCTGGGGAATGCGACCTTGTTGAAGCATGGATGTTGGAACAGCAGATTCAATACCTTCGAACTTTGAAAGTAACATGCACATTGTATCAGCTATCATTGAGGTTTCATAGCCGCTATGATAAATTGTTGTATCATTCAAAAAGATTGTTGGCGGTTCAAACACTTTGATCCATTTCCGATTCTGAAAATTCCCACATCTTCTATTCATTTCTTTTTCAATGGAGTCGAGGAGTGGTTTTTCATAGATTCGGCCTGCATCAACAGGTACTTTTCCGAATCGTGTTATGTACTCAGGAATTGGTGCAACACCATGATCGGATGCAATGACAACTATATAATGTTGTTTGCCGATTGTTTGATCTAAATGATCGAGGAAATCTCCGAGAATAGAGTCTGCATGAACATACAGTTCTTGAAGCTCCCGGCTATCAGGTCCGAAAGTATGACCAAGAAAATCAGTGGTTGAAACTCCTATGCTGACGATATCTGTAAATTCATCCTTTCCGATCTCATTATTCCTCATTGCATATTTTGCTGACTCAAACAGATAGGATATGCCATAGGGAGAAGTGAGCAATGCTTCAGTATAATGTTGTTGACCGGGTACACCGATTTCATGAGGAAAAGTAAAATTGCCTCCAGGGAAATTTCCCTCCACATTAACAGAATCTTCATATGAGATGGAGTCTGGGATGATGGTTCTCCATACTTTTCCTGCATAGGCAGTATAGGGCAATGTTTTATTGAGATCATCCAACCAACTTGGTTGAGTATAATATGAGGAAGTCGTGAAATTCTGTGTTTTCCAATCAAACCACAGAACTGTGTTTTGAGGATTTCTTCCGGCCATCAAAATTGCAGATCTATCTTTTAAAGCAATTGCCAATCCTTTGCTTTTGGGATGTTTTTTTTGGAGGATATCACCCAGAGTAAGTTGTTTTAACAATTCAGGAGATCTACCGATTGAGGGATTGCCTTTGACTGGATGTTTTTTGTCTTCGGTGCAATAGCAAATACAACCGGAAGGAGAATCAAAGAAATCATTTGAAACGATGCCGGTGAGTGATGGATAAGAGCCCGTTAGTAATACCGCATGTCCGGGACATGTCATGTTTGAGACATGATTGAAATGACAAAGAGGTGAATAAGCTCCTTCCTTCATGATTCTATTGAAGCCTCTATTTCCCCAGAATCGGGAGAAATTCTCCGGATAATCGCCACGCATTTGATCAAAAGAAATCACAAAGACAGCTTTTGGCATCTTAGGACTACTCTTTGATTGAGCATTAATCCAAGGATTCAATATCGAAATGGAAAAGCAAAACAGAGCGATATATAACTTGAACATGGAAAAACTTTTGGAGTATAAGAATTTTGTCTTGCAAAAATGTGAAAAATGTCCGAGTTTTGCCTCCTCGATGCAAATCAAGCGCATTCTCGGAGGATTCGCATAATGGTATTGCAGCAGTCTTGAAAACTGCCGGGCTTCCGCCTGTGGGGGTTCGAGTCCCTCATCCTCCGCAACCCTGTTCAAACAGGTTCAATCAACCGATAATTACACAATGTAGTTATCGGTTTTTTTTACACATCTGAATCTAAAAACAATGTAATTAGCTAATTTCATTGAATACTTGAATTGTATTTATTGTTTTCTTGTTATTTCTCATTTCAAAAGCATTGTATGAAGAATCTACTAATTATTTTCATTTCAATTACCCTCACCAGTTGTGCTACCATATTCTCACCAAGTTCACAACAGATATCAATCAGAACTGCAAGTACATCTACTAGAGTAATGGTAGATACTTCTTATGTTGGAAAGGGGGATATACTAACCCATACATTAAAAAAGAATAAAGAACTTGTAACAGTTACCTTATCTCAAGATTCTTGTAAGTCTGAAAGAAGAATTACTTTTCAAAACTCATTAAGTAATTGGTACTACGCAAATTTCGTTCCTCCATTTTTGTTCCTGTCTTTCATGATTGCTCCATTTGATGCTCAGCCGGAAAATACAAGCTGCTATGATGATGTATTGAAGTATGATTTTTCATTGAAAAAATATAATTATTGGAATAAATCTAAAAAGCGGATTGGAGTTGGTGATTTTACTTTTAATATCAAAGGTTCTCAAAATGTTTGGGAATTGTACTCCTACTCAGACTATGAAGATAATGATACACCAAGCAAGACAAAAAATGCAGATTCACTCATAGGGCAGTCAGATTATTTTGAAAATCATATCGAGTCAATACTAAAAAAAACAGGATATGTTGATACAACTAGTTCTAGAATTTATATCGATAATATCAATAATGTGTATTTGCAAGCTGAAATAATTAAGTCGAAAATTAAAGATGTCTATGTACGATTTGGAACACTCAAAACCCGATATTTTCTGAAACAAGAATGTGAAATCGCTTGGTCATTGGTGGATATATATGGTGATACTCTCTTTTCTGCAAAGGTCCCAGGAACATCAGGAGAATTTGCGTACTCAACTTCAAATACTAGAGAAATGATTGACAAGAGTTTGTCAGATGCAATTGAATCCTCATTTGTAGACTTCTTCAATCTTCCAATTCCTTCAGATATAATGTCCGTTCAGAATAATGTGAATGCAAATAAGAAAATAACTAGCATACCATTAGCTGTACATGCACCAATAGATTTGGATCAAGCAATGGAAGCAGGTGTAACAATAAAAGATGATTCAAAACAAAGACATGGAAGTGGATTCTTCATAAGTAATAATGGGTATATCCTCACTAATTATCATGTAGTAGCCAATTCTGAAAAGCTACAAGTGCTTCTGCACTCAGGTAAATCGTATGATTGCGAAATCATTTGTTTTGATAAAATGTCAGACCTTGCTATCGTAAAGATTGAAGCTAATGTTCCGTATGCATATAAGTTGCCAATTGATAAAAATTATAAAACAGGTACTGAGATTATGGTAATAGGAACACCCAAATCCATTGAACTTGGTCAATCTGTTTCAAAGGGTATCATCTCAGGTATTCGTGAAAATCCAAAAAATGCTTTAACATATATCCAAACAGATGCCTCAATCAATGGTGGAAATAGTGGTGGTGCTATGATAAATGCTTCCGGAGAACTCATAGGAGTTATTGACTATAAACTAATCAATGGTACTGAAGGGATTTCATTTGCAATTCCGGCACATACAGTTCAAAAACTGATGGGTCTGAAATATGAGTAATATGAATTCGTGATGCCCTATACTTTTACATTCTGCATAAGTCTACATATAATCAACCGATAATTACACAATGTAGTTATCGGTTTTTTTGTTGGGGTTGGAGGGTATTACAGTAGGTATAATTCTTTTACTAACTGTATTGTATACTATGTAGTTATGGTAATATCAGTAGTATTACCGAACTCACTCTGATGAATTGAAAGATGTTTTTCCTCTAGATAGTTATTGTAGCTTGACTGTGAACACTTTTTCAGGAATAATGCAAGTGCATTCCCATATACAGTGATTTCAGCTATATTTATAAAGTGTCTGAGTGGATTAAAAGAGTGATCGTCCGTATTAAGTAAACAAGAATGTATTGCAATGATTGACCCGGCTAACATGAATTTAGAATATATCCTGACCAATACTAAAAAATAGGACTGGATCATATACATAACATTACGCGAAAAAGATTTTCCTGAGCTAATCAAACTTTCCATCTCAAACAAGCAACCTTATTCGTGGCGAGCCTCTTGGTTATTATCGAGTTGTATGGACAATAATGACCCTAGAGTAAAAAAACACATAAAAAAGATTGTTTAGATTTTACCTGCCAGACAACATAGCCAGCAGCGTGCTCTGTTAAAAGTATTGGAAAAAATGGAAATAGAACCGAAATATGAAGGACAACTATTTGACACTTGCATAAACATATGGCAAGGCATACATAATAATCCTTCTCTCCGATTTCAAGCACTCAAAATAATGGTCTCTATTTCTAAAAAGTATCCCGACTTAATGAAAGAGATACACCTACTGACTGACAAGAATCACACTGACAATCTATCAGCAGTAATAAAGAAATCAATTCATAAGCTATTGTCAAAATGACTACAAATAAATCGACATTAAACAGAATCTCTCCACTAGTATCATTACTACTGGTATCTATACTCTTTACTACTTGTAAAGGGCAGATTATAATGAAAGAAAAGAACAGCAAGTCAGACACAACATATGCTTATGAACAACATACGAAGATTGTTAGAACTCAGGGAGTGCAAAGTAAGAATGTAAGTTGTCAGCTACTTGACAAGAATGGGAACTTATGGTTCAGTATTCAAGGAGAAGGCGTTTATCGTTATGATGGAACAGGATTTACCAACTTCACTACAAAAGATGGTTTGTGTAGTAATAATGTTGGACCGATCATACAAGACAGGGAAGGCAATATTGTGATTGGAACTAGCAGTGGAATATGTAAGTATGATGGAAATACATTTATGCATTATGCTCAGACTGATACACTGAGTATTACCAGGCTTATGGAAGATAATGAGGGACAAATATGGTTCGGCGCAATCAATAAAGGTATCTATAAGTATGATGGAAAACTCCTTTCCAATACTTTATTTAGATATGAACACGCATACTTAGGTAGCAAAACCGAAAAATACATAAGTGATATCATACAAGATAAAGCTGGAAATATCTGGTTTAGTTCATGGAATGGTGGTGGAGTACATCGTTTTGATGGAAATACATTCACTAATTTCTTGCCTCCAAAAGACTATTATATCTCGAACGAAGACGGGAGAGATATTTCCAATTCCAAACAAGAAAAATCCTTAGACAATCTTGGCTTTAATACATTCTCGGTATCATCAGGTAGTATTACTGATGATATGATATTCTCTATCACGGAAGACAAATCGGGAAAATTATGGTTTGCCACAAGAAGACATGGAGTATGCATCTATGACGGAAAATCATTTACTAGTTTCAAAGAGAATGAACACTTTATCCGTTATGGGGTACATTCAATTTTGGAAGATCATAATGGTAGTATGTGGTTTACCACTGACAAGAATGGAGTATACTGTTATGATGGAAATACTATGAAAAATTATACAACCAAAGACGGACTTGTCAATAACTCTGTTATGAGCATATTGGAAGATAAACAAGGAAATCTATGGTTTGGAACAAGAGAATTTGGATTGAGCCGATTCGATGGGAAAACCTTTGTTACTTTCTCCGATTATAATGAAGAATGACACGCATAGATTGCTCATGCTCCCCGAGAATATTGCTAGTGAAAAAGTAGCAGTAAAAAACGGGTATCTCAAAGAGGGAATACTGCACAAAGCATTAACACATAAAGATGGATCAAAAGAGATTGTTATTTATATGCGAAAACACTGTAAGCACCAATTATAGTCCCACTTCAAACTCTGCATGCATGTTTTCGAGATACAGAATCTTGTCCCTTTTCATTAAAATAAATACAGTAGATTGCAACATTCTATAGTACTGTAATGATCCCCTTTCATGAAAAGCAATTCCATTCGATTAAACAAATTCATCAGCGAAAGCGGTATGTGCTCACGGCGTGAAGCTGATGAACATATTGAAAAAGGTCGGGTTCTTATCAATAAGAAAAAAGCAATGATTGGGGATCAGGTGCATGTGGGTGATAGAGTCGTAGTGAATGGGATAGCTCTTGAGCCGAGAAAGGGTGATGATAGCATCTTCATCGCATTGAATAAACCTGTCGGTATCGAATCCACCACCGAAGATGTACCAAACAATATCATTCGATTCGTGAATCATAGCAAAAGAATCTTTCCTATAGGTCGGTTGGATAAAGATTCTCAAGGTTTGATATTCCTGACGAATAATGGAGACCTGGTTAATAAGATTTTGCGAGCAGGGAATAATCATGAAAAAGAATATGTGGTGACTGTCAATAAACCACTCACTCAATCTGTGATTGAATCCATGGTAAATGGTGTTCCTATGCTTGGAGTCATGACAAAAAAATGTAAGATTGAGTTGATCACTCCCAATACATTTCGAATCACACTCATTCAAGGACTGAATAGACAAATCCGCAGAATGTGCGAACACTTTGGTTATGAAGTAATCAAGCTTGAGAGAATTCGCATCATGAATATAGGATTGAAAGGTCTGCCGATTGGTGATTGGAGAGATCTGACAGAAAGTGAAATGAAGACGATTTATTCTATGCTTGAAAAATCTTCAGCCGAAGACAAGAAAAAAACTGCTTCGAAGCCAATATCCAAAAAGTCTAATACGAGTAAACATCATGGATCTTCTCAAACACATAAACCAAAGAATGGTTCGAGAAGTAATTCCGGGAAGAGAGTCAATAAAAGAGGGAAAAGATGAGATTATTTGCACTCCTTTTTACTGCAAATGAATCCCGGATATCAATTTCGAACTGACTGAATATTGCATATATTGAACATGAATTCAAATATAGTCTGCTTTAACAGGTATGAATATGGATGCCATTGATAGAAAAATACTAGAGATACTTCAAGAAGATTGCATGATTTCCTATAAAGAGATTGCAACTAGTATTGGTTTGTCATATAATCCTACCTATGAAAGAATTCGCAGAATGGAGGAAGAGGGAATAATCAAGTCAAGAGTAGCAATACTTGATCCCAAGAAGATCGGTGTGCATTTATTTGTGTACTGTAATATCACATTGAAAGAACAATCGAAAAAAAGTTTGATTGACTTTGAAAAAAGAATCAAAACCATTCCTGAAATCATCGAAGCAGTGAGTCTTACAGGCGTTTATGATTATATGCTTAAGATTGCAATACGAGATATTGATGCATATAATTCTTTTATCATGAATAAGATTGCGAATATTCCCAATATCGGACAATATCATAGCAATATCGTGATGAGTGTCGTAAAAGATGAGACTGCATTATCAATCCTTCTCGATGAATAATCAACTATCCAAACACTTCCATTCTCTTTTCAAATTGCTGTTTGATAAGATCATTACCTAAATTCCCAATACTTCCAATATGTGTGTGATTCACGCTCCTTTCAGCCGAGAATGTCCCACTTTCGATCTCACTTGAGACTTGCATATATGCATCTCTGAATGGCATGCCAGCGAGTACTCTTCTATTGACTTCTTCAACCGAGAACAAAACCGCATAGAGATCTTCTTCTATCACATGAGTATTGATTGTGAGATTTGATAACATGAGTTGTGTCATTTCAAGACATGAGGCTAATTCTCCTAGGGCCGGAAATAAGCACTCTTTTGTCAATTGAAAGTCCCTATGATACCCCGAAATCAAATTATTCGTCAAAAGCGTCAATTCATTTGGTAAAGATTGAATGCGATTACATTTGGCTCTGATCAATTCAAAGACATCTGGATTTTTCTTATGTGGCATTATGCTGCTACCTGTTGTAAACTCCTTTGAAAGTCCAATGAGATTGACATGTTGATTCATGAAAAAACAAATGTCCATTGATATCTTCGACAGTGTTGCAGCAATAGAGCTTAATGCAAATGCTGTTATTTTTTCAATTTTTCCTCGCGTCATCTGAGCATAAATGGAATTCACATTCATACTTCTCATTCCAAGTTCTTTTGTGGTCAATGCTCTGTCAAGAGGAAATGATGAGCCATATCCCGCGCCGGACCCTAATGGATTCGTATCGGCCAATTCGAAGGCAGTGCCAATGAGTAAGAGATCTTCACTCAGGCTTTCAGCATAGGCGGAAAACCATAAACCAAATGATGATGGCATTGCCAATTGCATATGTGTATAGCCGGGCATCAAGACTGAAGAGTAGTGTTCGCTTTGTTGAATCAATGTATTAAACAATGACTGAGTCAAAGTGGCTATTCCATGCAGTTCTTCTTTGATGAATAATTTGATGTCAAGCAGCGATTGATCATTTCTTGATCTTCCCGTATGTATTTTCTTCCCAATATCACCCAATTGCTTGACAAGGTCGAATTCAATTTGCGAATGAATATCCTCGATTCCATCTTCTATTTGAAATGTACCTTGTTCGATATCTTTGGCAATGGAATCCAGAGCAGATTGAATCGATTTACATTCTGTTTCTGACAATACATTGATTCCATGTAACATTGTACAATGAGCTTTTGAGCCCATGATATCATGCTTGGCAAGCATCAAATCAAATTCATTGTCTCTTCCGATTGTAAACTTCTCGATGATTGCAGAGTAATCATTTGAGTCCGTATTGGATTGCCAAAGTTTCATTGTATGTCTTGTAAGATTGAAAGAAAATCAATGTATCTATCTATTCCTTGATGAATCTCATGAAGATAGATGAATTCATCTGCAGTATGAGATCTATTTGAATCACCCGGACCAAACTTAATTGACGGGAATTGCATGAGTGCTTGGTCAGACATAGTCATGGAAGCATACATGGGTATATGCATTGCATTGCCTGCTTGAATTAATGGATGAGTATGCTCTATCAATGATGGTCGCAATCGTAGAGAACGAGGTTTGATCTCTGCATGTAGATGCGATTGTAAAATTCCAATGATTTCTTCAGGCAGATACTCTGCATTCATTCGTATGTCAATAACATATGTGCACTTGTCGGGAATAATATTGTGTTGCGTTCCGGCATTGATCATGGTGACATTCATCATTGTCTTGCCAAGAAATGAGCAAGATTTCTCAAATGAATGATTCTTGATGAAGTGTATATCTTCTATTGCTTTGTATAATGCACTATCAGCGGATCCATATGCTGCATGACTTGCAGTTCCATAGACAGTGCAATCCAGTACAAGTAATCCTCTTTCGGCTATTGCTATCTGCATACCGGTTGGTTCGCCCACAATTCCACAATCAATATTGCCAATAAGTGGAAGAATGGATTCTATGCCATTACCACCCGATATTTCTTCTTCGGCAGTAGCAGCGAATATGATATTGAAGGGGAGTTCAGCATCATGATAATGACAGAATGTTGCGAGTAATGCAATGAGTGATCCTCCTGCATCATTGCTTCCCAAGCCATATAAGCGATCATTCTCAATGCATGGTTCGAATGGATCTCTCGTATATCCCTGATTTGGTTTTACTGTATCATGATGTGAATTCAAAAGGAGAGTTGGCAAGTCCTCAGAGAATCGAGAATTTCTCGCATAGACATTGTGGATATACCTCTCAACGATAATCCCTTTTTTCTGTAAGAAATCCGCAATGCAATCTGCAGTTTGTTCCTCATTCCCTGAATAGGATGGTATAGAGATAAGCAACTGCAATAGTTCTATATATTCTTGATATTGAATCATGAAATTATTCTTGTCCCTTTTGTAATCATGCAATCCGATTTCAAGGAATCCGGACTTGTCAGAAAAATTGTATTCACTCCCGAATTCAAAGCAAGAAATGCATTATCTAATTTCGGTATCATGCCATTGTGTATCATGCATTGGTTTTTAAGTTCATCATATTCAGCTTTATTTAGTGATGTGAGCATGGATTCTTCATTTGCAGGATTTGATAGAACGCCACTTTTGTCAAAGCAATAGATGAGTGTTATATCATATGTCTTTTGAAGAGCAATTGCAATCATCGTTGCTATTGTGTCTGCATTCGTATTCAAAAGATTCCCGAAACGATCATATGTTATGGGTGCAATGACCGGTATTAGAGGGAATTCCAAGAGGTGTCTGAATATGTCAACATTGATGGAATCCACATCTATGTCACCTACGAAACCAAAGTCAATATCATTCACCAATCGCTTTGTTGCTTTAATCAATCCTGCATCGGCTCCACAAAGTCCAATAGTATTAGAATTCATTGATTGCAATATGGAAGTAATCTCTGCATTGATAAGTCCTCTATATGACATGACTGCGATGTCAAGAGTCTGCTTATCGGTGATTCTTCTTCCTTCATGAAAATGCTGTTGTATATTCAAAAGCTGTGCATGTTTTGTTGCAATCGAACCTCCTCCATGAATCAGGATCTTCTTTCCTTGTATCGCTGAGAATGTAGAAAGAAATGGGATGAGTACAGATTTGTCATCAATGCAATTACCACCGATTTTTATGATGTATAATTGCTCTTTCATTTCATCGATTCGAGTATGTCATGCAATACAGCTTGTGCGGCATAAATACGATTTTCTGCTTGGAGATGAATGATGCTTTGCGGACCATCCAGAACTTCGTCGGTGATTTCTAGATTTCTTCGGACCGGCAGGCAATGCATGACTTTGGCATTTGGCGCATGATGCAATATAGTTTGGTCAAAAAGCCAATCATCTTCGACTATTGGCATTGATCCATAGTGTTCAAATGATGACCAATTCTTTACATAGATAAAGTCTGCCCCTTCGAGTGCTTTCTTTCGATCATATTCAATAGTCGCTCCTTCAGTGAACTGCGAGCTGAGTTCATAACCGGGAGGTTGAACAATAGTCAGATTTCGAAAACATTTCAATGTCCATTCTGCAAATGAATTGGGAACAGATTGCGGCAAAGGTTTTATGTGTGGAGCCCAAGTAATTACAATCTTCGGTTGTTCTTGCTTACTTGTTTCTTTGATGCTCATCATATCAGCCAGACTTTGCAGAGGATGCACAGTGGCAGATTCCAAACTAATAACCGGAATATGAGCATGGCGTACAAAAGCTTCAATCAAAGGTTCTGCATAATCCTCGTTTTTATTCTGTAATCTAGGAAATGCACGAATCGCAAGGAGATCACAGTAAATCCCAAGCATTGCTGCTGCATCTTTGATATGTTCAACAGAACCTGTATTCATGATCGAGCCATCTGCATATTCCAATGCCCATGAATCAGCTGTGATATTCACGATGATAGTATTGAGTCCTAATTGAAATGCAGCTTTTTGCGTGGATAATCGCGTGCGTAAACTCGGATTAAAAAAGATCAACCCTATCGTTTTGTTTTTCCCAATATGTTGATGAGCAAAAGGATTCGACTTATGGTATAGTCCACGATCAATTAAAGATAGTGGATTTTCGCAATCATGGATATTTCTGAAATGTATCATAGTATGCTTTCTCTCAATATGCACTTGCTTTTAATTGAAGTCCTGTAGTTTCAGGTAAACCCAGCATGATATTCATATTCTGAATGGCTTGACCTGAAGCGCCTTTTATCAAGTTATCTATAACAGCCGTGATCAGTACTGTATCTTCATGACATTGAATATGAATGAAGCACTTATTGGTATTGACAACTTGTTTTATATCAAGCTCGAAATCCGAAATAAATACAAATGGTTCATGTTCATAATATTGCTTGAACAAGCTAGCAATCTCATTGTTTAGATTTGTTTGTATTGTCATGCAACTCAATATTCCTCTTGTAAATGGACCTCTTTGGGGTATCATTTTAATAGATGGAAGATCCGTTCTGAATTGCTGAATCGTATGGTGTATCTCATGCAAATGTTGATGCTCAAATGCTTTGTACACTGATAGGTTATTGTTTCTCCATGAAAAATGTCCTGTATCACTCAATGTCATGCCGGCACCGGTTGAGCCTGTTGTGCAATGCACATGGATATTATCAATTGAGATATCTGTTTTCAAAAGTGGAAGCAAAGAGAGTTGAATGGCAGTTGCAAAACAACCGGGATTTGCAATAGTGTTGGCTTTTACAATCGAATTACGGAATAATTCCGGCAAGCCATATACGAAGTTTCTTTCTGAATGTGATTGAACTCTGAAGTCTTGACTCAAGTCAATGATGCATGTATCCGCTGAGAATACATCAATGAATTCTTTTGCTTTTCCATGTGGTAAGCATAGAAATGCTATATCGATATCCGGATTGATTCTATCAGTGAAATGCAAGGTTGTATCACCGAGTAAATCAGTATGTGCATGGTATATTGGCTTACCGGATTGACTTCGGCTATGAATAAAATCAATTGTTACAAAAGGATGGTTCAAGAGAATTCGTATGAGCTCTCCTCCAGTATATCCGGCACCACCAATTATCCCCACTTTCTTAAGCATCTTTTTCTCCGGCATGGATTGTACGATGAATCAATGTTTGATTACCGAATATTGTTGCAAATCCTTTGACATCATCTCCGGACCAAGTACGATTCATTTCGCCATAGGATCCAAATGCATTTGACATCAAATCGAATCGACTCTCAATGCCAAGCAATTCGAATCTATATGGATAGAGTCTTATGAAGACTTTTCCGCTTACATATTTCTGCGTTGAAGTAAAGAAGGATTCAATATCACGCATGACAGGATCAAGCATATGTCCTTCATGAAGCCATGTTCCATACCAACCGGATAATTGATCTTTCCAATGCAATTGCCATTTGGTAAGCACATGCTTTTCCAGCAAATGATGTGCTTTGATGATGATGATAGGAGCTCCGGCCTCGAAACCCACTCTTCCTTTAATCCCGATTATGGTATCGCCAACATGAATGTCACGGCCAATGCCATATGGTTGAACAATTGCATCAAGTTCACGGATGCATTTCAGAGGATCATTGAGAGATTGACCATTGATGTCAATCAACTCTCCTTCATGGAATGTGAGGGTGATATCGATTGACTCTTCGGCTGTGATTGGCGTTGGCCAAGCATGCTCGGGAAGATATTCACTTGATCCTAAAGTTTCTTTGCCTCCGATTGAGGTTCCCCATAAGCCTTTATTGATGCTATATGCAGCCTTTTCCTCGGGAAAGTCGATTCCATATTCTCTTATATATGCTATCTCCTCTGCGCGGGAGAGTTGTTTGTCACGAATTGGAGTGATAATAGAAATATCCGGATATATCTGTCGAAAAATCATGTCGAATCTCACTTGATCATTTCCGGCCCCCGTGCTACCATGAGCTACTGTATCAATTCCAAGTTCTTTGGCATACTGAGCTACAGTGATGGCTTGCACGGCTCTTTCAGCACTCACGCTCAGCGGATATGTGCCATGTTTCAAAACATTGCCATAGATGAGATATCGAATGCATGTTTCATAGTATTCAAGAGATACATCCTTGCAGACAAATGAAGCGGCTCCTAGTTTGTCAGACATTACAGCCAGATGTTCCTTTTCGGATATGGTGAAAGAACCGGTATCAACAGAAATCAAGTGCACTTCATATTGACATTCATGTTTCAAGTACAGGGCGCAATATGTCGTGTCCAGACCACCGCTATAGGCAAGAAGAACTTTTTTCATGCTGATTCCTCTTGGACTTTGTCAGGAATTGAAATCTCAACCATTTGAGGTTCATAGAGCATTGCCGTGCATAAGCAATTCTTACTATT
>Ga0209770_10000130_pt1 | contig 42508 bp, 23 predicted proteins | sample LauGreSu1BDMLBDD_2_FD_187572 | JGI IMG/M metagenome (GOLD analysis project Ga0209770, IMG submission 187572) | Freshwater lake microbial communities from Lake Michigan, USA - Su13.BD.MLB.DD (SPAdes) (version 2) | ecosystem: Environmental > Aquatic > Freshwater > Lake | place: Lake Michigan, USA... | reverse complement strand
TGGTTTGCCCCGAATTGTTCTCCGCTGTGCGGTTTTCTTGCACTTCGTTCGTACCGCGGTTATCCGGTATTACCGTGCCGTTGGTTTGCCCCGAATTGTTCTCCGCTGTGCGGATTTCTTGTCCTTCGTTCGTACCGCGGTTATCCGGATTTACCGTGCCGTTGGTTTGCCCCGAATTGTTTTCCGCTGTGCGGTTTTCTTGCACTTCGTTCGTACCGCGGTTATCCGGATTTACGGTGCCGTTGGTTTGCCCCGAATTGTTCTCCAATGAGCGGTTTTCTTGCACTTCGTTCGTACCGCGGTTATCGGAATTTTGAGTAAGGTTCGTTGAATTATCCGTTACAGAAGATTGACCTGCAATATTATTACTTGAACCACCATTGATTGAAACGGCATCGGATTTCAAATTCTCAATTTTGGCCTCCAAATTTTGAAAATCTTCCGCCATTCGCGCTTTTTGTTCTTGCGGAGCAGCATCCATTCGTAATTTAAGAACCTTTAATTCTGCTTGCAATCCCCTTACAGGATCCGAATTTTTATTCGACGCTTGTAATTGAGCCAGAGATTGTTGGTTATTTTTATTTACACGAATCTGGTCATTTAAAGCAATCGTGGATTCAGTGTAAGGTATATCCTTCTGATTTTCCTTCATCGACAATCCAAGTCGAGCTTCTAAGAGGCTTTTTTCACGAGCCATCTGCATCGTTCTTTCATGGCTAAGGATTTCTTCATCCTTAGATTCAATCAATAATTGTAGGTTTTTTGCTCTTGTCTCAAGTCGATTAATTTCCCCTTGAATTACCTCTTGGTCTTTTTTCTTAGCTTTTTGCAAGTCCACCTTTAAAGCTTGTAATTGCTCTTGCGTACTTGAAAAATCCTTCACCAAAGTCGATCTTTCCGATTGAAGCTTGGATTGCATTAACTCCAATTCCTTTAAAGGGTTCGGTTCAGCTTTTGAATTCCCCGTTATTAATAGCAACCTTTCTGTATCATTTTTAGCATCTGCGATCAACTTGAGCAATGCCACAGAATCCTTTTTAATGAGTGCTTCAGCAATTTTGGTGCTTAATTCATTGGACTTTAGCTCCAAACCCTGTTGTTCCCAATCCTTTTTTTCTGAGTTAAGTTGATCTAAGAAATCATTTTTAACCAAAACTTCATTTTCTAAATTGAGCAAAGAATCTAGAAGTTCACGTTGATAATCTAAAAGAACTTTACGAGCTATTGGATCGTTTTCTTCCTTTAGTAAAAGATTAATCGATTGGTTATTTGATTGCAGATTTGCTTGTTCCGCTTTGTTTTGCTGAATCAACGTTTGCAATAACTCTATTTGATCTGAACGTACATTTCCGAAATCGGAAATGGCTAGAAGAGTGTCTGAAAGCACCTTGGCATTTTCCAGCAAATTATCAGAAGTTAACCCAAATTGGGAAAACACTTCCGTAATTTCGACAGGCACGGAAGGTTTGGTACTACCATTATCCTTCGCCGTCAAAGTTGAGTTAGGTTGAACTTTAACCGAATTTAGGTTTTGATCCATGGAAGCCAAGGCCCTGTGTTTGAGGCTCAACAAATCTGTATTAATGGGTTGATCAAATGCGTAGGTAAACTCAGCTAACTCTTGAGATGCCTTCATGGAATAATTGACATCCTGAGTGAAAACTTGATTTACGGCTTGACTAGGAATCACTTGAGTATTTTTAAAGACTTGATCCGAACCGTTAACCGTTGCCGAAAATTCATAGGTACCTGACCCCGGTAACACAAGGTTATACTCACCGTTTTGATCGCTTACAAAGGGACCAAATTCTACCCCCGAGTTAACATCTTTAACAAGAATGGTAACTTGGGTGTTTTTCTGATTCACTTCATCCTTCAATTTACCTTGAATAAGAACCAGAGGGTCTAAATCCGGTATAAATTGGGCTTCAAAAAAAGAAACCTTTCCAGGTGCGGTGGTGCGCATTGAAGTAAATGCACTTTTGGAAAAGTCATTGTTCAAAGGAATAAATATTAAATCATCGTCGGAGGATGAGAACGGGAAACCCAAGTTCTCTACGCTTCCGCACTCGAGGGTTTCTATGTTGAATTTTACGCGAAAAAAATCTTTTCCCCCCATGGAATTAAATCCGTTGGAAGAAAAATAAAGGTAACCTGAAGCTTCGTGATAATATGGATACAATAAATCCCAATTACCGCTTTGTGGAATAGGTATGAGCGTTGGTTTTCCCCAAGCATCCGAGGTAACCCGTTTTTGGAGGTACAATCCAATGAACTCTTGTCCCTCTCCATAGCTGGAAAATACTTTAAAAGCATTACCTCGCTTGAAATACAGTTGTGGGGTATAACTTTTTTTCTTATCCTGTTTTGTTTGAAGTAAGGCATCGGTGAAAAAGCCCCCTCCTATTCCTAGGCTTTCTGTATCAATCTTGGACAACATGGAAGCAAGTGGTAAATTAGTACTCGTTAAAACTTTTAATTTTTTCGGGTTTTTAAGTAACTCCTTACCATTTACACAAAAGTTAATCTCTGATTTTACGTTCAATTCATCCGATTTTTGACACGTTAAATATTGGTTATAGTAAACCATCGCACGTTCAAAATCATATCCCAAGTGGTTTAATTTCCCTAAATAAAAATACGCGTTGCATAAAGTGCTCGCATATTTTAAAGCGAATTCAAAATACCGCTTCGATGCGTTGCGTTCATCTGTATTATAAAGGCAAATGGCATAATTCAAATTGTAAGTTGGTGATTCTGGCTCTCTGGAAACCAAGGTTTGAAAATCAACCTTAGCTAAAGCAAATTTCTTTTCAGCCAAAGCCTGGTTGGCTCTCTTTTCAATTTGAATCACGGATTGCGCATGAAGCTGCTGGCATGCGATCCAACTTAACACCACTAAAAAAAATCGAGCTAAATAATTTTTCAAACTGAGCTAAATTACGCTTTGGACTTAATTAAGTTCATTTTAGGTTCGTTGCCGTTGATCAATCGTTTAACATTCATCCTATGCGTATATAAAACTACCATTGGAACAAATAAACTAAATCCAAATAACAGCATTTCTGAATTGGGACTTATAGCATAGAGGGCTAATGGAAAAACACAAGATGCAATGATTGAGCTGAGTGAAACATAACGCGTTGAGATGAATACTATAAGGAAAACCCCCAAACTCAAAAGCACTGGATACAAGCATAGGCACAAATTAACACCCAAGGCAGTTGCCACCCCCTTTCCTCCTTTAAATCCCGTAAAAATTGAGTATATGTGACCTAAAACAGCTAAAACTCCAGCAAGTATTTGCCATAATAATAAGTCTGAAACCTCCCCTAATACAACTTTCACCAGGCTCACAGCCAAAAATCCTTTCCCAACGTCTAACAATAACACAGTCCATCCTAAAGGCTTACCGAGAACTCTAAAGGTATTGGTTGCACCGGCGTTTCTGCTACCGTGTTTTCGAACATCAACGTTGTACAGAAGTTTTCCCAACCAAACGGAAGTTGGAAAAGCGCCTAAAAAATAAGCTTGTAATTGAGCAATGATCAAATTTATCATTTAGCCTTAAAAAATTCATTCAGTCGCATTAAGGTTAATGAAACTGTTGAATCGTCGGCCCATTCGAATGAAAAATTCTTGGATTTTCGTTTGTCCGGTTTCATCTCAGAAATCATGGTTTTCAATGCTTCATCGTTACTATTAATGGACAATTTACCATCTTTTTTATTCATTTCATAATCAAATAAATAATCTTTATCTGCGCTCGTTTTGAATTTTACCATCAAGCTCTGACCAGCATTCCCTAACGGGGCTTGACTTACCACCATATTCATTTCGACATCTTTAAGCACGGGCTTGCCTTCAATCGCGATGATAGCACAACGGTTTTTTGCTTTTACTTGATCTCCTTCTTCGTCGATTTCTTTAGCATCTGAACGTGGACGAGCCACCCAACCTGAGGCGAACTTAGCATCATTGGTTTTGGTGCCAAAATGAACCAATTCAAACCGTAAACCAGTTAAAATAAGCGTTTGCCCTAATGCATCTGGCATTTTTCGCAATTTTTCCTCTTCAAAATCTTTGTATAAATCATTGATTTTTTCTTCGGAAAGAAGATTAGGTAAAATTTGGGCAAAATTGTGTTGTTTGGATTTAAACTCGGTATTCTTTTGCCCTTCTAATTTTTTCAACGCTTCGGAAAATTGCTGAAAAACATTCGATTGCATGGGAAATTGAATCAAGGTGGTTAGGTCCGCATAGATTTTTTTCGCCTCTTTTTCGTAATTGATCGAACCAAATGAGCGAGTTGTAACCTCACCTAGGTTTACACCAAAACTGACTTCACCAATACCAGATAAGGAGCATGATTCCGTGTACAAGGTCAACATATTGCCCAATTCGGAGGAACCGTTCAGCCTTGATTTAGGGGCGATTTGAAACGTTTGACCTGATGGATTATATTGAACGTATCCCGATGCTTGAAATACTTTTTCATCTACTCTGCCTTGCATTTTTGAAAGAAAAGCGGGATAAACTTTTACGCTATCCATGGCCTCTGAACTCTTCCATAAAAAACCAACCGCTAAACTTTTTCCTAAATCATTCACCGGATTTTCTGAAATGGGAATCTGAATGTTATTGGCAACCATGGTATCTTTAAAAAACAACCAAGAGCGATCAAAATTGGAACAAGAATGGTTAATTCGAGTGGAACCCTCGCAAAAAAGCCCCTTACTGTGAGCCATCACCTTTATTTTTCCATAGTAATCGAATTCCTTGCTCAATTTAAAATTATCTTTTTGAACGACTTCACCTTCGGCCTGAGTTACTGAATTAAGGTACTTAATCGACTTCATATTAAGTACCGTTAATGTGCTATCTCGATCATAATATGGATATTTACCAAAACCCTCGTATTTCTTTCTGGAAGTAACCGTAACCGTAGCATCGGTAAATTTATGATACTTCGTAACGAATGGTGCAATGATAGTGGCATTGGCTAAAGGATCCATTACCGCATTTTTCCGAATAATGACTTTCATAGAATCGGGAAAAATCTTAGCATCGCCTACCCTTACGTATTCTACTTTATTGCAAAACAACGTTTGTAATTTCAGGTCATAACGCGCAAGAAGCGACCTAAATTGAAGGGTGTCTTGTTCTTCGTGCATGGAAAAGAAATTGGATTCATCCAAATCGGCCCCCGCCTCAAAGGTGGTTTGATTTTTCTTTGCTTTTTCAAAATCCACGTTGGCTTGATCCATGTACCAGAAAAATTTATCCATGGTACAATAATATTGATTTGGCGGGAATTTGATACGCTTTGTTCCAAAGGAATTAAACTCACCTTTTCGTGTTGCGAAAGAAACATCGCATTTCACATCCTTTGTTTCCATTGCCACAGGGGCTTGCCCTTCTGAGATAAATTTATTTTTCAACCGAAAGGAAGAGGTGTCGGCATGAATATCTTCGTGCGTAAAATTGAAATTGTGTGATCCAATTTCTGCGTCAGGGAAAAGCAAGTTTCCATCTCCTCTCATGCCGGTTTTGGATAAAACGACGGTACCATCCATTTCCGTTTGATTGTTAAACATCGCCAAACCAAGTCCTTTCCATGAACTTGCTTTCAAGGCTTGTTTTTTCGGTATAAAGCAAATATAGGCCCCTTCCGATTTAACGCTTGGAACCTGAATCCCCGATTTCGATTCCTTGTTCTCAAATTTTGCAATCCCAATGGTTGAATCCGGTAAAAAGGTTAGTTTCTGCGAAATTGCAGTTGCAGTGGTAAAGTTGATGGTTCCACTTCCTTGCAAACCATTGCTCGAGAGTACCACCTTATTTTCATACTTCGAATTTTCCCCGTAAAAGGGCCATCCACCCGGTGGAGCCACCGTAGCAAAACCCAAGGAATAATCCGGCATTATTTTCAACGACTCTTTGATGGGTGGAAATATTCCTCCAGATATTAACTCACCTTTAAAGCGTTGCGATCTTTCCTCAAAATTGTCCAAGCTGTCCAATTCAAAGGGCTCCAAAAGGTAATAGAACCTCGAGGAATCGTAAGCACCACGCACGATGCTCGGGTCGTTGTAAAGCACTTTCGACTTCTGCGGAACCAGTACTTTAGGAAAAACAGAATTTGTTTTACTCCGTCCCGATTTTGCATTAGGTTCATCTATCATTATATCCGCAGTTAAATTGTAAAAACTGCTAACTACCGTAATGGGATCTGAACCATCTTGGGGATTTAACGGATTCACATTTAATGCGGCATATTGAGCATTGTTAACGGAAACTTTGAAACGGTCGTAAGAGAAATATGCGGCTTTCATGGCAACTTGCAATTTTCCAATCAATAAATCTCCGTTGAAAACCATGTCCAATTTCGGTTTTAAAATCAGATATGTTGAATCTGGATAGAAGGAAGTTTTTTGAGCTTCTGAAAGCACTACCCGATCAACTCCGGTCAGGAACATTTGATCCTTGGAGATATCAATAAAACCGTAAAAATCTTGTTTCTTGAAACGGTTGTTTAAAAGATTCAATTTTTCCAACTCCTTCTTATCTAAAGCATTTCCATTAGCACTTTGATCAGGGGCACTGCCTTTTCGAGGAGTCAGGTCACAGGTTAACATGATATTGTCATAATCTTTACCCGAAGATGCCACATCGGCATAATTAAACAGCTTGGGGAGTAAAACCACTTGTTTTTCAAACGAATTGTACTCTAAAAATCCTTGTGCAGATAAATCCAATAATCGGTTTTTAGCATAATCCAAGGTGGTCCCAAGCGCCGATGAAGCTTGTCCATCCGTCAGCACATTGGTATTCATTTTCTTTGAATAATTAGCTAATTGCGTGAAGGGATTTCCACCTCCATTGCTGAACGTCTTTACTAAACTGGGGTTATAAAAATTAAACGATTCTATTTGAATTTTCTTTTGTTCTTGTGCCGTAGCCATTTCAAAAGTGTATTTAGGATAGGCGGTATTTCGTTCCCACTTTAAACAAGGAGCATTCACCGAAATTTGGTAATGATAATCCATAAAAGGAACTACCGTATTGCCTTTTTTAGACGAAGTCCACAACATGGTTGAAGTAGACTCTGTAAATTGAAAAAGACCATCGTTGTGCACCAACGAATCGCCGTTGGAATAGAGTAATTTTAGGCGAGCCGGTCTTGCTAATATTTCTCCTGGGTCAATATCAAAGGACAAAGCCGAAATTTCGAACAACGGTTTATCGTTTAATAAGTAAAATAACTTGGCAGGATTTTCTTTCGTTCCTTTACCAACCAAGCGGGATCCTTCTAAAGAGAACCCCCCATCATAATTCATGCTCTCCCTTAATTCTTTAATTTTCAATCGTTTATCAAACGAAATAAACCTAGGAGCCCCCTCTCCCTCTTCCAATTGATCAAGCGCTTTATCCACTAATGAACCTAAAATAGGTTGTTGGAAATACGGTGTTGTCAAGGAAACGGTATCCGCTTTCAAGGAAACCTCTGTCATGGTAATTCTATAGCCCCTTAACTCAGCAAACGTCTCCGTCTTATTGAGTCCTACCTTTTGCCAGGTAACCGTACCGTTTCTACCTAAAAACTTTTTCGATTCGTAATCGAATACTCCCGAGGTTTCAGTAACATAAACGCTGTCTTTTGCTTTCAATGCGGCTGAATAACCCAACAAAGTGCCTTCTGAACACTCAATTTTTAACTTTTTATCCGAATTCCAGGTAAGATTACCCTTGAAAATCCACACGGAGTTGTCGTCTTTAACTAAGGCTTTCCACCGGAACAAATTGTATGAAAAGACCATGAATTCGGAATAATCATCTAGCTCTTTTTCGCGGTACGATTTCTCTAGGCCAAGCCAAGTTGAAAAAAAATCAGAACCCAACTTGTTTTTTGTTTGATATACAAAAGCCGCAACATAGAAATAAGCTAGTTCATAGTCCTCCTTCGACTTCAAAATGGCATTGGCACCATCTACCATTTTTGCAAATTGGTTGTCGTTCAATCCAGCCCCTTCAATCACTTTTGGAAAAACGTCCTGGACATTTAACTGCATGGACTCATCAACAAAAATCTGTTTGCATTCTTTAACGAATTTGTCACGTTCTTTGGTAAAGGTTTGGGAAAACCCAATAGCGCTGCTACCTGCCAGCAAAAGGAATACTCCACTAATTCTTGCGAAAATGCAAGCAGGACCAACTTTTATTTTCATAGGATTGTATTAAGTTAAAACCGTGTGCTTTTGCCTCATCAATTAAGCTTGAATTATCCGAAGTAAAAAACCCACTTAGCAATACATGTGATTGATTAGCGGCCAACTTTGAGTAAAAAGGTAAATGGTTGAATAACACGTTTTTATTAATGTTGGCCAAAATAACTTCAAATCCTTGCTCGGTTACATCCTTAACATCGCCAAGATAAACCTCACAAACATGAGTGGCATTTCGCAGGAAGTTTTCTTGCGCATTTTCAACAGCCCACTCTTCGATATCATAGGCCAATACCTGGGCTGCCCCAAGCTGCGACGCATTGATGGCCAGGATTCCTGTACCAGACCCCATATCAAGAACTTTCTTTCCCTTAAAATCCAAATCCTCCATCACCTCGCACATCAGCGCAGTAGTTTCGTGATGGCCTGTGCCAAAGGACATTTTTGGTTCTATTTCAATGAATCGCTTTTTGCGGTATTCCTCACCATGGAAAGGGGCTACAATGGTAAAATGCTTCAAGATTACCGGTGCATAATCCTTTTCCCATGTTTCATTCCAATTCTGCGGAGGGATCAGCTTATAATCCAAGGAGAATTTAACCTTGTTCGCCGTTAAATAATGTTTCAAGTCCTCCAAAATAGCCGCATTAAATTGCACCTCTGGAATGTAGGCATGGAGGACATTTTCTCCTTCGGTAAAACTTTCAAAGCCCACCTCCGAAAGTTTAACGGTTAGAATTTCATTATAAGGATAAAAAGGATCCAGCGTAACAGTACATTCAACGTAAGGAATCATAAATGGTGAACTATTTGCATGAAGGAGTTGGCATTGAGGGATGCATTTCCAATCAACCCTCCGCTCACATGGGGAAGCTTAAAAATCTCAATGGAATTGTTTTCATCACAGCTACCGCCATAAATTACAGTACAATGGGTATTCAAAGCAATCCAGGTGGTCATTTCATCAATTTGATCCAAGGCAGGAGTCACACCTGTTCCTATAGCCCATATAGGTTCATAGGCAATGGTGATTTTTTCTTTTTGAGCGTTGGTCAAGGCTTCTATCCCTTTTAATTGATCTTTTATAAAACTTATGGAAGCTTCGGAAGAAATGTTGCGAACCTCGCCTGGTTCCCCGCAACAGAAAATCACCTTAAACCCCAATTCCAAAGCTGAAATTGTTTTTTGAAGAACTACTTCATCCGATTCATGTGCCAACATTCTTCGTTCTGAATGACCAACAAGCACCCACGAAATGTTCAGGCTGGATAGTTGTGTGAGTGACGTTTCACCTGTAAAAGCGCCTGAAGTATGAGGAGCATGGAAATTCTGCGCTCCAATTTCAATACCCGTAACAGGACTCAATAACGATAAAAAGCCTTGAGACGGAAATACAACGAGTTCAATTTCGGGGTTAAGATTTGGAATAGCAGCAGCATACCGCTTAAACAATTCCAAACTTTCCTGTTTGGACAAGTTCATTTTCCAATTAGCACCAATTATCTTTTTCTTCACCCTTAAAATTAAGGCAAAAAACGGGGCTATTTAGATTTGTTGAGAACTTTTTTCAATGCAGCAGCATCAAATTGTTCTTTATCAATGCCTTGATAAAATGCCTGTACATTACCATTCCACAAGTACACAACTCCTGGTACATCTTTCGACTTACCTAAGGTGCCCCAGAATTGTTTTATATCCATTACTGTGTGCGTGTAACCTTTTTCCTTGCCAGCAAACTTGAAGAAATCCGGAATCATTTCGGCCTCTTCATCCATAAATATAATCCTGATTTTAGGAAAATCCTTCATCGTTTTATTGAGTGCCACTAGGGATTTGGCTGCTTCTCGGCAATGGTCGCAACCCGGCGCAAAAAAGCATAGAATTTTCTTTCCATCGTTTATATCAGAAAATACGTTTTCAAATCCGGATTTCACAGGTTTAGGTTCAATATTTCCCTTATTATTTGGTGATTCTACAAGACTTGAAGTATCTGAGGGCTTATTCATTGAATCTACCTCTTGAAGATCCGTATCGGTTTCATCCACATAAACAACGTTATTACCATTCTCCGTTTTCAATTTAGCCTTGATGGGGACAAACATAAACATGAAAAGAACCCCGGCAAGTGCCACATTAAATAGCATCGAAGTCTGAAAATACCCTTGAAGAACAGTCCTTTCTTCTTTGAGTTGTTCTTTCGATGATACAAAGTAAAAAAGAATCAAAAGACCTATCGCGATGAAATTTTTAATCATAGCCTCTAAGGGTGTCATTTCAATCAAACTTCCAAAACAACCACAGTTTCCGCTGTTACCTGAGGTAAGCATTTCGTAGATCAATTCACCATTGAAAATAAGTAGCATGAGCATGGTTCCAGGAATTACCACTCGTTTCAAATGAAACGGTAAAAGAATTAAAAAACCAATGGCAAACTCAATACCAATTAAAATTCTCGAAAGGTATACAGATAAACTTTCGGAAATCCCTAAGGCTTCAATCTGATTGTATTCGAAACTCGTGATTCCAAGATCAGGTTTCGGATATAATTTTGCGAGAGCTGACAAGAAAAACATAAAGGAGATGATAAGTCGGATTCCCCAAGGTGCAAGAGCTTTGATATTTTTCATACATTAAATTTTAACGAAGATAAAAGGCAGAATGACTAGAAAAATAGACTTAACGTTTATTTAACACCCCGTAGAATTAAGGCAAAAACGGCGTAATTCAACATATCGTAATAATTACCCTCTATCCCTTCCGAAACAAGCGTTTGACCGTTATTATTGATAATTTGTTTGATGCGATAAATCTTCATCAAAATAAGATCCGTTAAAGATTCCACCTGCATTAACCTCCAAGCTTCTCCGTAATCATGATTTTTTCGCTGCATCAAGGAACTTGCCTCTTCCAGGTATTTATCATACAACTCTTTTGCCTGTTCAAAGGAAAGCTCGAGGGACATATCCTCGGTTGCATTGAGTTGTATCAAACCAATAATGCAATAATTAACAATGGCCATAAACTCACCCTCAACCCCATCCCCGACGAGGTTTGATCCGTTTTCTTGTATGGTCCGAATTCGATTTGCTTTGATGTAAAGCTGGTCCGCAATTCCCATCGGACGAAGAATTCTCCAAGCCGTCCCGTAATCTTTCGACTTATTTAAGTAGATTTCCCTGCACAAAGCAGTTATATTTGTGTACGAAACTAAGGTATCTGACATGTTCAATTCAAATCTTTTCGGGGCTGAAGTTAAGCATTTCCGCTTAAACCAATCCCTCAGGTTGCGGAATAAATTAGTTTCCATGTCAGAACCAAGTATCATGGCCATTCTGAATGCCACACCTGACTCCTTTCACGAAAAAAGCCGAATACAATCTCTTGAGTTTTTAAGGGAAACTATGGAACACTGTTTAAAAAACAAGGTGACTTTTATCGACTTAGGAGCTCATTCCACTCGTCCGGGATATGATATGATTTCTGAAGAAGAGCAAATTCATCGCTTGCGTCCTTATTTGGAGTTTATTGTTCAAAACTTTCCACAAATTTTCATATCGATTGACACGAGCTTACCCGCTGTTGCAGAATGGGCATTACTTAACGGTGCCGATATAATAAATGATGTTGAAGGAGGAAGAAATAACCCTACGATTTTTAAGGTATGTGCAAAGTACAATGCACCTTACATCCTCACCCATTCGCGTGGCACTTCTAAAAACCTACACGAACCAACACAATACAAAAACGTGACCACAGAAGTATTAATGGAGTTATCTCGACAGATTGAAAAAATTAAAGATGCTGGCGTCAAAGACATTATTGTAGACCTTGGTTTTGGATTTTCAAAATCGATCGAAGAAAATTATGAATTACTTAACAACCTTTCATTATTTCACATGCTTGGTTTTCCAATCCTTTGCGGTACTTCAAGGAAATCCATGATTTATAAAAAACTAAACAGCTCTGTTGAACAATCATTGAATGGCACAACAGTTTTAAACACTTTTGCGCTTCTCAAAAATGCAAATATTATTAGAGTTCATGATGTCGTTGAAGCGAACGAAATCATTTGCTTATTGAAAAAAGTGTAATTTGTTCTTTTTCGAAGAGTTTTATTATCTTCGTACAACTTTATAGAAATTTACGAATGAAATATTTCTTTTTTACGATTATCTTAAGCCTCTCAATCTTAGGAATAGCCCAGCCCACCGCAAGTTTTGCCATATCGGATAATGTTATTTGTGAAGGAGACTGCATTGATATAGAAAACAATTCTTCCAACGACGTTGTTTCAAGCAGCTGGTCTTTCCCTAGCGGTACCCCTTCGTTCTACAGCGGCATGAATCCAGGTCAGGTTTGTTTCACTACTGCGGGCACCTACACACTTCTATTAACCGTTACAGATGCTAACGGCGCTACAAGTTCTGCAAGTCAGCAAATCACGGTTGGTTCCGTTCCAACCATTAGTATTGGTTTATTGGATACTATCGGTGGCGTTCCCATCGACGACACCCTGATTTCCATGTATGGTGGCATGTGGCCAACCGGCCAACCTACATCGGGAGCAGTGATTGTTGCTTACGGTTATGCCGCAGGAGATTCTTTAGTGTGGGAAACGCCGAATGGAGGAAACGATGTGTGGTGCTTTGGAGACGTTGCTGGTATTTGCGATACGGTAATAGTAACCCCATTTTTTGATTCATATTACATCCTTAATAATATTTCTCCAGAGGGATGTATTGCTTCCGACACCGTATTTATAAATGTTCGATTTCGAGATTCGGTGAAAATTTCTGTACCAGATGCGTTTTCTCCTAACGGTGATGGCACCAACGATATGCTTCGTGTCGTTACCAATGTAGATAAAGATTCGGATTACTCGGATGGATTTGATGGAGATGGTGGTGCCATAGTATCGATGAATTTTCAAATTTTCAACCGGTATGGTCAATTAGTTTTTAGGACTACCGATCCTAATGAAGGATGGGATGGAACGTTCAAAGGAAAAGCATTAAATGTCGGGAATTTTGCGTACAAATTAGAATATCGTTTAATCAATGGCCTGACCGGTTCCATTGACGGAAATGTTATGCTCTACAAATAATAAATTATGTTCAAACCATTAGTTATAGCAACGATCCTGATCTTTTCAGGTCAATTTTACGGGCAATACGCCCATAACTCAAGCTTGTTTTACCAAACACCCGGTTTATTCAATCCTGCCGCAATTGCATCTGGATATGAAGACTTCAGTTTCTGTACTGGATTTAAAATGCAACATCCAGTGATGAACGGCACGAAAATCCGTTCAAACTCCCTAATAGCTGAGTTTAAAATATCCGATGGCCCGATGAGTAAAAATCACTTCGGTATAGGATTAACCGCTATGAATGAAGGTATGGGCGAAAGTAAAATGATGCAAACCGAAGTGAACATTCCCGTGAATTATTCCATTCAGCTCAACCAATTTGCGAATTTGACCATTGGTGCAAGTGCCGGTATGATATTAGTCGGTTACGATCCAACCCTACCGTCATGGGAATCCAATTGGACGGGTTGGAATTATAATGGTACCATGAATGACCCCATTTACATCAACGATAATTTAAGCAGAAGCTCGAATGCTGCATTCAATGTTAATACAGGAATTTTATACCAGTACACCACCAGAAATAAATCCAGATTTTTCGGAGGAGCTTCCATCAATCATGTGAATAAACCTAAATTTAGTTTCACCGAAACTGGTGGAAGAATGTACGGACAAATGGTCATTAATGCGGGCGTAGACTTTACCACGTCTCGCCGTGATTTAAGAATTCAACCACAGTTCATGGCGTTTAAAAATGGTCCGAACGCTAACTTTATTGCGGGAGTGATGTTTGAGAACATTCTTCGGAATGGATCGGATATGACCAATATATTGAAATCTACCACCATGAATTACGGTGCATTTTATCGTTGGAATGATGCAGTAAGTTTGAATGTTAACTATAAAACTTCCAATTTCCGTTTTGGATTGTCTGCAGATGTAACCGTTTCTAAAATTGCCTCGGCTAACAAAGGTTTGGGATCTATTGAGATTTTCTTCAAATCAACCCATTTATATTCCAAGAAGAAAACCAAACTAGGCTAAGCATTTATCCAAAGACCTCCCGTATGGATAAATAACACCTTTTTTCGAGTGGTTATTTTTACAAGCTCTTCGATCATGCCTAAGAAAGCTTTTCCATTGTAAATGGGATCTAATGGCAGGTTAAGCCCCGAATATTGCTTATTGAGTCTACTACGAACTTCCGACTGATTTTTTGCATAGCCCCCAAAATGGTACTGATCAAATACTTTTAATTGTTTTTTTCGATCGCCGAAATTTACTGAGCGCCCAAATTTATGCGCTAATTTTTCCATTTCAAAGATGGAATTGAAGTTTTTAAGCACCGGAAAAACCCATACCTCGCTGCAAGGCGGTGCGGCCAAAAGCACCCCCAAACTGGTGGTTGTTGTACCCTGCGCCAGTGCAATAATATCATAATTCGAAACATTATTTACTATTTCAAGGGCACCAAGAAATCCCTCATAACAAGCCCCTCCCTCTGGAATGATTAAGTATTCTCCTGTATTATCCAAACCGTAGAAATTTTTAGATATATCGTATTCCGATCTACTTAAAAATTGAAGTCTAGCGCCCTGTTGCGAACAGTAACGCAATACATCATTCGAAAATGGACTTAATTCATCACCTCGCACATTGATTACACCTTCGAAACCAAAAATTTTTGAAGCGCATGCAACCGCCATAATATGGTTCGAAAAGGCTCCACCGTACGAAATAATCCCTTTTAATTTTTCATTTCTTACACGGTCAACTACAAATTTCAGCTTTCTCCATTTATTACCGCTAATAACAGGATGTATTAAATCATCGCGTAACACAAACATTTCGTGCAACTTGTTGTTATCCATTTTTAAAGGATGAATTAAAGAAAAATCAATGGAGGGCAAGGACGATGCAATAGACATGGAGTTTTCAGATTTTGGAAGAAAAAGCAATCTTTCGGAAGAGGATTATTATTTAAGTGAAGAAGGATATATAATTTTCACGGAAAATTACCATTTAAAACGTGGTTATTGTTGTAAAAGCAATTGCAAACACTGTCCATATGGATATGATTCCAAACGTAACGACATTAAAAAATAATGCCTTTTTCGGGATATTTTCCTGTGAATTGACTTAATTCGACTTTTATTTCATGAACGTCTGATTCAAAATTATCAGAGATTGGATGTACCTTATGAAACCCTCCTGTTTTAGTTGAATAATCAATGTATGCAGAAATGATTGGTACTTTAGCCGTTTGAGCGATAATATAAAATCCCTTTTTCCAATGTGCATTTGCCGAACGAGTACCTTCAGGGGTGAAAACAAGATAAAGTTGTTTATTAGCCTCAAACAATGTGCAAGAAAACTCTACTAAATTGTTACGCCGTTTTCGATCAACAGGAATCCCCCCCATACCTTTTAAAATCCAACCCAAAGGAAAAAAAAACAATTCTCGTTTTATTAGGAAATTCGCAGGAATTCTCATTAAATAAAAAGCCAGATAGCCAATTACGAAATCCCAATTCGAAGTGTGCGGAGCCATAACAACAACTGCCTTATCAAGATCTTTGGGAACCGTAGTATCGATTTTCCAACCGAACAACCCAAGGAAGAAACGAACTAATTTTCGCATATACAAAGTTAATCAAAAGTGAATTGCCTAAATTTGTTTATGAGAATTGCTCAAAGGCTTGTCGCTTTCCTGTTGATTTTTGCCATATGGATGTTCATCTATTTCTCTTTTTCTTTTCTGAAAAATCCACCAGCACCGCCGAAACTACAATTTCCTGAAAGTACTGTTTCAATTATTAAAATTAACAATCCTAAAATTATTTCGGAATTTGCCTACCAATTAAGCTTTAACAATGAGGATCCAAAAGTCCTTAAATCACTTTCCGAATTTTATCAAAATATAAACCAAGGATCCCTTAACAACTTCCTTCCAATTGAATTTAACTCACCGGTATATTTTTTAAAAATACTATCGAAAAATCGGCATTATTGGTTTATAGCAGGCATATATAATGGTCAAAAGAGCAATGAAATTAAAGGATTTATTAAAAACCAATACTTTTTTTATTTGCTTAATCCTGATGATCATTCGAAAGGAGTATTCAATGAGTTGGCTCATGAAAAGTGGAACAATTTAGAAATCTCATCAAACAATACGTTCAACTATTGGTTGTTTAACAAAGGGAAATTAATTAATAATTATGCATGTACTTTGGATGACAACGGTTTAACGATTTTGTTCAAAAATACGATTAACCCGAATTCTTTAAGTTTCAATGAAGAAGATGGCGGTTTTCATCTCACCACTTTTGTTGACCCATCTAACGATTGGCCTATTGGTGAATCAGGCAATAATTTTATAAAAAATATCACGAGTATTTCCATTAATTACTATGGTGCAGAAAACCGTTTAAACGAAAAAAGCTCATATGTCCAATTGAATTTTGATGCATTAATCAAATTAAACAAGCAGCTCGACTCCTCGGATATTTCTTCATTTTTAAATTTTATACTGCCGAATGCAGAAATTAAAATTTTTAAGAATCATATAACCTACTTTAATAATACGTATTATTATCATTTTTTTCCAGACTCTACCATGTATCTTGGAAAATCAAAAGATGCAAAACGCGTAAAAAGCAATTCTATTAAAATTAAAGGCAACCCATCGATAATAACTGAAGTAAAAAACCTTGGTGAAGGCTGGCAGACCTTTTTAGATTCCCATCCTGTCTATAGAATCACTAGAGATTTCACCAGTTCTATCAGCAATATCACCAACGAAACTGTACAAAACGATGGTAAAATACGCATTCGTTTCAAGCCTCACATCAACCCTACCTTAGAAGCTTTTAAATTATTTTCGACCTTCGTTAACGAAGCCTCAATTGAAAATTAAAGATTTTAACGTAGCAGGCTAATATGCCCACTTCGAATGATTAATTCTTGGTTCACATCCCTCGCTACAATTTTCCACGAATAAACCCCTACAGGACAATCCTTTCCTTGATACCTTCCATCCCAAGGTTTTGATAAATCCGTCGTCGTGTAAACCTCTTCGCCCCAACGATTGAAAACAGAAACCTCAATGGAATACATGGCTGTTGCAACCGGAATCCAGGAGTCATTTTCACCATCAGCATCCGGAGTAAATGCATTTGGAACGTAAAGCGTTGGAGTCGCTAAAATTTGAATATACGCCAGTGCCGTATCGCTGCACCCAAAATCGTTGTAAACAATTTGCGTAATGGTATATTCAGCAGGGTCTGAAATCCCGTAATTGTATTGATTAGTATAAATATCTACCACTGCGCCATTGCCCATGAGATACTCCCCTGTATCGTAATTTTGAGCGGTATTGTTCAATTGCAAGAAAGGATCTTCGGTATAGATTAATCCGGGGAATACCGTAAATCCAGCGGTTGGTTTTTGTAGTACTTGAATTAAGTTCTGTTGAACCAGCGTATCGGTACATCCCTGAATATTGCTCACTATAAGAGTAACAGTGTAAAATCCTGGATTGACGTAGGTGTGGGTTGGATTCTGCGATTGTATCGAAGAACCGTCCCCAAAGTTCCATAAGAAACCCGTGGCATTAACAGAGTTATTCGTAAACGAAACCGTTAAATCCTCACAACCCACCGTGGTATCTGGGATAAATTGAGCATTAGCAATGGGATGTACAATAATGCTCTGTACCGTTGTATCACCGCAACCAAACTGGTTATAAGCCATTAACACCAAATTGTAGGTTCCCGATTGGGTATACGTTGCCGTTGGTTCAAATTGATTTGATCCACTTCCGTTGCCAAAATTCCAATCGTACACCAAGGCCCCTTGACTAAGATTAACAGGAGTAACCAAGAAAGGTACGTCACATGAAGTTTTATCAGCAACATCAAAATCAGCAACAGGAACAGAATGCACTACCACGGTAAAATTGGCCGTGTCGGTGCATCCGAAAGCATTTTGCGCAACAACCTGAGGCGTATACGTTCCAGGATTCGGGTAGAGGTGGTTACTGCTTGGAGCAATACCAAGGGTTCCGTCGCCATAATCCCAAACTGCTGAAGAAGCGGTGCCCGATAATTCATTAAAACTCACGCTTAATGCCGCGCACCCCTCAAATACCAGGGTATCGTAATTCAACACTGGACTTGGTATTGACGTAATTGTCCTATAAGCGGTATCTACGCATCCATTCGCTGCAGAAGTTCCAATCAAGGCAACGGTGAAATTACCTGCGCTTGCGTAAACATGGGTCGGACTATAAACATTGGAACCCGTACCATCACCAAATAACCATGCGGCATTAGAAAGCTGGGAAGATAAATTGGTAAATTGAAAATTCTGTCCCATGCACAGGGTATCATCCACCACCGTAAAGGCTACTTGAGGTTTGGGTAAAACCGTTATCGAAATAGTAGACGTGTCGTAAGAACAACCGTTATCCACGACCAATTGAGCAATGTAAGTTCCGGAAGAGGTGTATAAATGGCTTGGACTCTGAACATTTGAAACTTGTCCATTCCCGAAGCTCCAAAAATAATTCAGATTGCCTCCTTGCGAAAAATTGGTAAACTGTACGTTCAATGGAGCGCAACCCACCGTGGGATTCGTATTGAAGAAACTGGAGACGGTATTTGGGAAAACATGAATCGGAAAATAACTGGTATCGGATCCGCAAGCATTGATTGCAATTAACGCCACATTGAAAATTGTGTCGTTTGGTCCATAAGTAAAGGTATGCGTTGGGCTTATAGCAGTACTGAACGATCCGTCACCAAAATTCCATATGTAGTTAGTAGGGCTTCCCAAGGATAAATTCTGGAACCCAACTGGCAAAGGAGAACACCCGGTATTAACGGTCGTTGCGAAGGAGGCTATGGGTAAGGGATGAACCAAAATCGTATCCAAGAAGGTCGAAGTACCGCATAAGTTAGTCACCGATAGCGAAACAATGTAATTGGTGTCTTGAATCAACGGAGGTGCGAAAGTTAAAGCCCCCGGATTTTGCGCACTTGAAAAAGGACCATTGGCTGGAAATCCAAAATTCCAGAAATAGGAGGTTATCCCGTATCCGTTCGAGGTATTGTTGAAATTCACATTGAGCGGACCGCAACCGTTATTGGTGGAAGGAACAAACGAAGCGGTGGGAGTGGATACGATTTGAATGGTGTTGGAGGTCGAATCAACGCATCCCTGAGGAGAAGTAGCAACGAGTGTTACCGTGTAATTTCCGCCAGTTGGAAACTGATAAATGGGGTTAACTTGGGTGCTGGTTGCTCCGTTACCAAAATTCCAAAAATAACTGCTGGCTCCTTGCGAATTGTTGACAATACTTACCGTAGTATTGATGCATTTTAACGTATCCATGGTGAATGAAGGAACTGGCAATGGATTCACCGTAACTTGACGTGTTGCTGAGTTTATACATCCCGTCACAGGATGGGTATAAGAATAAGTTAATGTCGTTGTAAAAGCGGTGTTCGGATTCTGTCCTCCCATGGCAACAGAAGGACTAAAAGTCGCTAAGGCTCCGTTGGTAATTCCTGTCCCTGACCACGTTCCACCAGCCGGTGAAAAGCCTGTTAAGTTAAACGGAGGAGTCGTAATACATGTATTGATTGCTGGTCCTGGAGTAATTTGAGGCAATGGATTTACGGTTATTGGAATGGTATCTTGGATTCCAGGACAAACACCAAAAACGGGTGTCACTACATAGTAGAAATTTTGAACCGCGAAAGTCGCATTGGTAATTTGCTGATTAATGTTCGTACCGCTGCCTGCTTGCTGCCCACTTAGTTGTGCATTTGCACTAACTGTCCAATTAAACAACGCTCCTGGCGAATTACTGGACAGTTGAACATTAACCGATTGACCACTGCAAATGGTTACACTGTTTTGACTTGGGTTCACTGTCGCAACAGGATTTACCGTTAATGTAACGGACACTATTGCACCATCACAGGTATTAGCACTCGGTGTAATATCATAGGTCACCTGCAAAGGATTCAAGGTGTTATTCGTGAGTTGCTGTACAATCGGATTGGCAATCCCACTCCCCGCTCCTACTACACCCACCATCGGACTCGCAGTGTAGGTGTAGGTAGTGTTCAAGACATTGGAACTTAAAACGATATTGGTACTTGTACCACTGCAGATTGTAGCATTTGCGACGTTCGTGGTTAATACCGGAGTTGGATTTACCGTTACGATGACATTAACTCCGGCACCAACGCACCCGTTCAGCGATGGTGTAACATTATATGTTACCTGTTGTATCCCCGTAGAGGTATTGGTTAATAATTGTACAATGGAATCGTTTGAACCTGCAAAAGCACCGATAATATTGTTGTTATTGCTAACCGTCCATCCAAAACTAATTCCTGGCATATTTCCAGAAAATAAAATACCGGTTGTGGTACCGCTGCAGATGGTTTGAGCCCCCGGATTGACGCTCGCCACAGGAATTGGATTAACGGTCACTCCTACTTGTTGCTGTGTTCCAACACATCCTTGTGCAGAAGGTGTTACCGTATAAACCACATTTCCAGGTACATTGGAAGTTGCCGTTAAAGTTTGGCTTATTGTAAAAATCCCATTGACTGCAGTACCCGTTCCATTCGAAGCTCCTGAAGCATTGGTTGAAGCTTGCACCCAATTTAGGGATGCGCTAGGAACATTTGAACTGCAGGTTATTACAGCATTGGTTCCTGAACAAAGCGAAAGGCTTGGTGGGCTCACCGTTAAGGTCGGAGTTGGATTAACGGTTACGGTAAAGGTCATGTTAGCACCTGAACAACCATTTAGTGTGCCGTTGACGGAAAGTGTTCCTACATAGGGACCTCCACTCACGTTCACAGGTGCTTGCCACGTTGGAATACTTCCCGATCCAGGTCCAATTAAACCGATGGCCTGATTGGAATTCGTCCAAGAGAAGGCTGCTCCTGCTGGAGTCGATGTAAAGTTGATGGTTGGAATAGCTTGACCTGGACAAACCACGATGTTATTAACTTGAGTTACGGAAGGATTGGGGTTGATTGAAACGGTTGCGGTCACCGCTGCTCCGGTACAGTTATTGGCAGAGGCGGTTACGGTGTAAACCGCCGTTCCTTGGGTAAGTAAATTGTTGACTAAAATGTGATTCAAGCAGGCCCCTGTACCATTTTGGGCCCCCGTAATCCCATTCGTTGCAACAACCGTCCATGCAAAATTTGCATTGGCCACAGGTGACGTAAAACAAATACTTGCCGTATCATTTGAACAAATTATCGGACTTGCAATGGTAGCCGTTACTTGAGGCAGCGGATTTACGGTAATCGTATAAGTTCCTCCAGTACCGTTACAGGCTATTCCATTGTTTGTATAGGTCAACGTAGCAACATAACTCAACGTAACCGGAGCTGAGGTGTTGTTGGTTAAGGTTTGTACTGGAATAGTGCTCGTTCCTGAGGTTGACATACCCGAAATTCCTGCGGGCTGATTGGCTGACCACGAATAATTCAAAGTTCCTGGAATTCCTGCGTTCAGGTTGGACTGCAAAGTTACCGCTGAGGAATTCTGTCCAGAGCAAAGGACTTGATTGTTTTGTGAAAAACTCAAGGTCGGTAAAGGATTCACCGTTATAGAATAGGTCGCCGCCTGTCCCTGACAGTTACCAATTTGTGTAGCAACATTGACCGAATAAACCACGGTTAATGGCCCTTGAGTTGTATTTACCAAGGTCTGAACAGGAATGGTATTTACCCCGTTCGCTACTGCCCCAGTAATACCTGCTGGAATGTTTGCGGTCCATGAAATTTGGGCGTTAGGTGTTACACTCGTAATATTCACCGCTTGTGAGCTACTATTCGAACAAAGCGTTTGATTTACCTGACTGAACGTAACAGAAGCCACGGGATTCACCAAAACCGTGAAAGTTCCCGATTGACCTGGACAGCCGTTGTTGGGTCCTGGTCCATTGGTGGTAATATTATACGTTAATGATTGAGCTTGAGCGGAATTATTCGTCAGCACTTGATTAATCGTCGCACCTGAACCATTGGATGCACCAGTTATCGATGGATTGGAAGAAACGGTCCAAGCAAAACTGGTATTTGCGACGTTGGAAGAAAGCGACGAAACGGCCGCAACTCCGCTGCATATGGTATCGTTGGGAGGGGTAATCGTTAGCCCTGGATTAGGAAATACCGTAATTTGAGCGTTAGCCACAGGACCGGTACAGCCATTGATGGTGGCAGTTCCCGCCACCCCAATTACCGCGGAAGCGTTTAAATTAGAACTTAACGGATTGGAAGGAATCGTGGTTGAACCTTGAAGCGCCATTCCACTTAATCCATTGGGCACTGACGCGGTCCATCCGATGGAAGCTCCAGCAACGTTCGAGGTCAAATTAACCAGTTGCGAGGACGATCCTGAACACAACGATTGGGAAGGAATGGAGTATTGAATGCTTGCAACAGGTTCTACCGTAATGGGGAGAACCGCAGTTTGACTGGGACAAGAACTACCCGGAGGAGCCGTTGCAGTAACTGTATAAGTAACAGTCCCTTGCGCATTTCCTGAATTCACCAAGGTTTGAGAAATTTGAGCACCGTTCGCATTGGCAGCTCCTGTAATCCCTTGAGATGCAGCTACCGTTGTTGCATAGGTTAAGCCCGCAGTATTAGAAGAAATGGTAATTTGCGCGTTTGATCCTGAACAAAGGCTACTATCTACGGCAACCACCGAAATACCGTTTTGTGGACTTACCGTAATGGAGTAAGTAGAAGGCACTCCTGGACAAACCGTACCTCCCGCCGTAGAAGCCGTTGCTGTAAACGTAGCGGTTAAATTTCCCTGCGTATTGTTAATCAAACTATAGGCAGGTATTTGGGTCGTTCCCGACAAGGTATTAACCCCTTGTAAACCTCCGGGAACGGAAACACTCCATGCAATGGTTGCGTTATTTGTGGTCGTGGTTAAGTTGACCAAGGTGCTTGATGCTCCAGAACATATGGTTTGATTTGCGAGAGAGAAAAGAACGGTTGGAGAAGGATTAACAGTAATCGTATAATTCAACGGCACTCCGGAACATCCGCTGGCCGAAGGCGTAATGGAATAAACCAACTGCAATGGATTAGCCGTTGCGTTCGTAATAGTCATTGGACTTAAACTTCCCGTTCCACTGGCAGTAAACCCGCTCAAACCTGCTGGAGGAGTAATTGCCGTCCAAGTAAATAATGTCCCTTGAACATCCGCTGTAAATGCCGCTTGTGAAGTCGGAAGTCCGCTGCAAACCGTTTGTACGCCTGGATTGGTCAACACAGGAATGGGATTCACATTAAAGGTGTAGGTAACTGGAAGGCTGGGACATTGGTTCGTTGAAACGGCTGATAAGGTGTATTGGGCTGTTTGTTGAGTAGAAACATTGTTCGAAAAGGTCATCGCAGGAATGGGATTGTTACCCGAGCCAACTGGATGTCCTGACAAACCTCCACCTGCGGTCGAGAAATTCCACGTAAGTGTGGATCCTGCGAGATTCGAGGTGATATTCACCGGTGCCGTTGGAGTGCCTTCGCAAAGAGTTTGTTGCAAAGGAGCGTTCGTAATCTGTGGCGTCGGATAAACCGTAACTACGATGGTATCAGTTACCCCGGCACAAGCATTTCCGATGGTCGGTGTAACAATAATTAACCCCACAATGGGGTTAATCGAATTATTCATTGGGGCATTCCAAGCAACTAAATTCCCCTGCCCTGAAGCCGGTATTCCAATATTCGTATTGGAATTGGTCCAGGTAAAAGAAGCGCCAGCAGGTATGCTCTGAAAGGCAGGCGGAGCAATGTTTGCACCGGGGCAAACAGAAATATTGTTCAATCCCGTCATTTGAGCAACGGGGTTTACCGTGATCGTGGTAGTTACTGCTGTCCCACTGCAGGCATTCGCTGTAGGGGTGATGGAATAGGTAACAGTTCCCGTGTTCGATGTTGCGTTGAGAAGAGTATTCGTTATCGTAGAACCTGAATTATTCGTATTTCCAGAAATACCTGCGGAAGCACTGGAAGTCCAAGCAAACGTGGTCCCCGCGACATTCGATGCCAAACTGATGGTCACATTGGAGCCCGAACAAATGGTGGATGAGGGCGAAACAGTCGGGGTTACCGTTGGTATGGGATTCACCGTGATGGTATAGGTCGATGCAGCCCCTGCACACCCACCATTCGTGGTGTTTGCTTGCGCGGAAATGATGACCGATTGAGGGGTGTTTGTTCCTTGAGTAAGGGTAAAAGAAGGGATGGTAGCAGAGGAACCGCTGTTGGGATTAACCCCCGATACATTGTTTGAAGAAATTACGGTCCAAGACCAAGTCACGTTGGGCGTGGTACTAGTCATATTGATCGAAGCGGTACTTTGACCGCTGCAAATGCTTTGGTTCGGTCCACCAGTAAATTGCAATGCTGGGGCAGGCATTACAGTAATGGAAAGCGTATCGGGTTGCCCGTTACAACCTGCCGCATTCGGTGTAATCAAATAATTTAGCGTGTACGGCTGCGTCCCCGAATTCGAAACAACAGCTGCCGTCAATTGACCGCTACCGGAAGGAGCAAGAAAACCAGTGACCGTATTTGGAATATTCGCATTCAACAAAGACCACGTAAAACCTCCTCCAGCAACGTTGTTCTGATAAGTGGATAAGGTTGTACTGGTCCCCGAACAAATCACTTGATCCACGACATTCGAAACGGATGGATTAGGATTGACATTAATGGTATAGGTTACAGCAGTGCCCGAACAGTTGTTTGTACTTGTAGGAATGACGGAATAAGTTACGGTTTGTGGCGTATTTCCAGAATGAGCAACGGTCATCTGTGGGAGCGGATTGCTTCCATTTCCGGCGTTAAACCCACTCAGATTCGCTCCAGAAGTCAAGTAATTCCATGCAAAGCTTGATCCGTTTAAGTTCGAAGTAAAGGTAATTGGAGAAGTAGCTACCCCTTCGCACACCGTTTGATTCAATGGAGAATTAGTTACCGTTGGGGTTGGATAAATCGTAATGGAAAAACTCGACGAAGTACCCACACATCCATTATACGTTGGCGTAACCGTAACCGTTGAGGTTATGTTAGACAATCCGTTATTGGCAGGGGCATTCCAAGGTGCAATATTGCCATTACCCGACCCGAGAAGTCCAACTTGTTGGTTTGAGTTGTTCCAAGCAAAAGTGGCAGGTGCTGGAACTGATCCAAAGGCTGAAGGACTTAACGATTGACCAGGACAGGCTGTTAAATTAGCCATAGGATTCATGACGGCAACAGGGTTCACATAAACGGGAACATTCAGCACCGTTCCATTACATCCACCAATTTGAGGTGTCACAGTGTAGGTAAGCAAGGCAATGGCTGAAGTTGCATTGGTCAGCGTCTGCTGAATCGTTGAAGCGGGGGCCCCTGAAGGGGATGCTCCCGTAACTCCATTCGGTGAAACAACCGTCCACGTAAATTGAACCGTTGGTGTCGCAGAACTCAAGGTTAAGTTCAACTGCGTGTTATTGCAAATCGTATCATTACTGACAAATGTTGCAAGAGCGGTGACCGTTGGATTTACAGTTATTGTATAGGTATTTGGTGAACCTGGACAAACCGCGTTTCCAGTGGTAGATGCGGTGGCTGAAACCGTAAAAGAAATGGGTTGATTGGTATTGTTGGTTAATCCAGAAAACGCGGGAATCAATGAGGTATTTCCAGAAGTTGGTTGAACTGCCCCCAATCCGTTAGGTAAAGGGTTTTGAACGCTCCAACTGAAGGTCGTATTCGCAGTGGTAGAAGTGATGGTTACCGCTTGAGAATTCCCATTATTGCAAACGGTTTGATTTGGAATCGAAAACGTAACCGCTGGTGCAGGGTTCACCGTAATGGAATAAGCACCCGTGGCGCCGTTGCAACCGTTCGCCGTTGGAGTAATAGTATACGTAAGTGTGAAGGAGTTTGCGGATGAATTATTGATGGTGGCTACCGGAATTTGACCGCTTCCGTTGGTTGGGTAACCGGTCACCGTTGCTGGGACAGCACCTGGATTTTGCAAAGCATAGGTGAAATTACCTCCTGCTACGGAATTGATAAAAGCACTTTGAACCGTCGCCACTCCCCCACACACCGTTTGGTTTTGAGAGAGGGTCAATTGAGGAATCGGATTCACAGTAATCGTGTAAGTAATCGGAGGACCAACGCACCCGCTGTTGGTCGGCGTTACGGTGTAGGTCACCGTTTGAACCGCATTCGAGCTGTTGGCAACCGCCATCACCGGTAAATTCCCACTTCCTGAGGCTGTAAAACCGGTTACCGTTGGATTACTGGCCACTCCGGTCCAGGCATAGGTTGTACCTGCCAAATTGGACGTCCACGTTACAGCTGAAGTATTCGCACCGGAACAAATGCTTTGAGTAAGAACATTGTTGGTGACGGTAGGCGTTGGGTTGATCGTAACCGTAAAACTGCTCGACGTTCCAACACATCCGTTGTACGTTGGTGTTACGGTGACAGTTCCCGTTATAGGAGCGATGGTATTATTCGCAGGAGCTGTCCATGGCGCAATCTGACCGTTACCCGGGCCTGCAATCCCTATTTGCGCATTGCTCACCGTCCATGCAAAGCTTGCACCATTAGGAGTCGAAACAAAAACGGTCGGCGTTATAGTCGCTTGAGGACAAACCGTTGGTGAGGTCAATGCAGCGATCGTTGCTACCGGGTGAACATAGGCAATCACCTGAATGGGTAGTCCGGGACAAGCACCGGCCACAACTGGGGTAACGGTGTATGTCACGTTCCCAAAATTCGTGGAGCTGTTGACTAAGGTCTGCTGTATACTTACCCCTGGATTCACAGAATTCGAACCGCCCGTTGTACTTGGACCATTAACCGCAGTCCACGTAAACAAAGTTCCCGGGGTATTTGAGCTCAAAGCAATGTTCACGGCCGTATTACTGCAGATGGTGTCATTGCTAACAAAGCTTGCTAAAGCGGTTGGTACCGGATTCACGGTTATGGTGTAATTCGACGGTGAACCAGCACATTGAGAAGCGCCACCGGTCGTCGCAACAGCAACAATGGTTAATACCAAAGGAGCGGTTGTGTTATTGGTGAGGTTTACATAAGCTGGAATGGTAGATGTACCCGAAGTCACATTGACATTTCCCATTCCTACTGGTACGCCACTCGGAATGCTCCAAGAAAAAGTAACCCCAGCCGTTGAACTTGACAGGGTAACTAAATTGGTGTTTTGTCCCGAGCAAATGGATTGATTCGCGGGAGAAAAAGTAGTTACAGGCGCTGGATTAACCGTAATCGAATAGGTAGCCGATGTTCCGCTGCATCCGTTTGCAGTGGGAGTGATGGTGTAATTTAAGGTGTAAGGATTGGTCCCTGCATTATTAATCGTAGCAGCAGGAACTTGACCGCTTCCATTCACAGGGTGGCCCGTAATCGTCGCCGGAACGGAGCCTGGGCTTTGCAGGGTGTAGGTAAAACTACCTCCGGCTACCGTGTTCTGGAAAGTACTTGGTACCGTTGCTACACCTCCGCAAACGGTTTGGTTTTGAGAAAGCGTCAGTTGAGGAATGGGGTTGACAGTAATGGTGTAAGTAATTGCGGGTCCACTGCATCCGTTTCGTGTCGGGGTAACGGTGTAGGTCACCGTTTGAACGGCATTGGAGCTGTTCGAAATGGCCATAACGGGTAAATTTCCGTTACCTGAAGCCGTAAATCCTGTAACTGTTGGGGCACTTCCTACTCCTACCCATGCATAAGTGGTCCCTGCCAAATTGGAGGTCCAGTTGACAGCTGTGGTGTTGGCTCCCGAGCAAATGCTTTGACTTAGGTTATTGTTCGTTATGGTCGGCGTTGGATTTATCGTAATGACAAAACTCGCCGTGGTACCAGGACAGTTATTAAATGTTGGGGTTACGGCAATGTTAGACGAGACCGTGGTGTTGGAATTATTAGCAGGTGCCGTCCAAGGACTCATTTGACCCGAGCCATTGGGTGGCGAACCTATCCCTGCAGGATTGCTGCTGACCCAGTTGAACGTTGCTCCGTTGGGATTGGAAACAAAGGCGGGCGGATTAATGGTAGCACCCGGACAAACCGTAATGGGGCCGAACGGCCCAACCGTAGCGACGGGTTGCACCACCACTTGTGTCGTGACGGGTGAACCCGGACAACCATTGGAAGAAGGAATAAACGTGTAGGTAACGGTTTGAGGAGCATTGGTGTTATTCGTTATTGCCGTGGTTAAAGTCGCACTGCTACTGCCGGGATTGAGGGTTCCGCTCGCTGTTCCTGTGACACCTGCGGGAAAAGTTGCCGTCCACGCGAAGGAGGTTGGATTGATGGTAGAAGTAACGGTAATAACCGCGTTACTTCCCGAACAAATAGGACCTACCGTTTGCGGAGCTGTAGCTACTGGCAGAGGATGAACCGTAACGTTCACGCTTGCCGATGCTGGGTTGCACGGCCCTGCGGGATCGTTGGTCGTAAGGGTCAAAGTTGCAATTCCCGTAAAGCCCACCGGAGGCGCCCAAGTAGCGTTTAAGGCATTGGCATTGGGCGTGAAAGCACCTCCAACACTGGAAGTCCAAGTAGCACTTGATGCCGCTCCCCCAATAGAACCGTTCAAGGCCAGGGTTCCGTTCATGCAAGCCCCGTTGGGATAAGCACCCGTACTCACCGTAGCGACAGGATTGAAGGTAATGGTGGTTTGGGCCGTTACGACAGGACATGGTGCAGGAGGCTGACCAGAGGTAAGGGTAAGAACGATATTTCCGGAATATCCAGATGGAGGGGTATACGTTGAAATTAAGGCACCGGAATTAGCTCCACCCGAACCTATGGGATTAAACGTGCCTCCTGCAACATTGGCCGTCCAATATCCGGTCAGCACCCCTCCTGTTACGGTTCCGCTAAGCGGCACGGGGGTATTCAAGCAATAAGGACCATACGAACCAGGCGTCACTACGACAGGATTATTGACCACCACGGTAGAAGCCACCGTGGTTGGACCGCACTCGTTGGTCGCGGTAAGGTTGAAGGGAAAGGGACTACCAGTCGAAGACGGGTAAGTTATACTCCCTGGATTTAGGGTATTAGCCGAAGTAGGATTTGGGATACTCCCTGCAGGAATGGTATTTCCAGGGTTAAAATCCCAAGCATAGGTGTTAGGCGTGGTTCCATAACAATTGTTCATCACAATCGTAGGAGAAATCGAACCGCCCGCACAAATAGGACCTACGGGATTGATCGTAAACTGAGGCGGTCCCTTAATGGTAATTTGTTGTGAATAGGTGGTTTGAGCACAAGACGCACCAAGCACCTGGTTACTCAATCCTAAGGTTAATTGAATGGTGTAAACTCCGGGACCGTTAAAACTAAAGGTAGGATTGGCAAGGGCTGAGTTGGCAGGCTGCACCGAAGGTCCTCCGTTGAAATTGCAATTCTGAGGATTCGTCGAAGTAACAGCCCAACTGAAAACATTCGTGAGGTTACAGCCCGGAGTGCTCGAGGTATTGTTCGGGGAAATGTTCACCGGAGCACACGCCGTTGCCTGGGGCAAGGTGAAATTCGCCACTGTAGCGGCAACTACACAAATGTTGTAAATCACGGAATCCATACCGCAATTGTTCCCAAGATGCAGTACTACTTGATAATTCCCTGGAACCGTCCAGGTAACTGGAAGCGCTGCTGAACCGTTGTTCCAAGAAAAAAAGTCATAACCGTTCGGTAAATTGGGAAGAAACCCGGCAGGACTTCCCAAGGTACCAGAAGTGGTAAACCCTGAGTTGGGCGAAATCGTCCAATACCGTCCGAAAAGAGAATCACACCCCCCATTGCTAACATTGGTACCATGATTGGACACATCGTTAAACGTTAACGGCTGATTAACACAAATTACGTTGGTGTTCGGATTTGCACTTACAACTGCATTCACCGAGCCTCCTGCAGCAATAGGGCCAATCGCTGCAAACGTTCCTTGCGGACTGCAAGCATTGCTTGCTAATACCTGTATGGAAAATGAATTGTTATACGTCTGATTTTGAATGGTGGTGTTGACACCGCATGAGGTTTGAGAAAAAACGTGATTGATCGTTTGCGGATTGGGATTTAATCCATTCAAGGTTGTGGTGGGTGTTCCATCGTTGTATATGATTTGAAATACCGTTCCTGGTGGGACGGGACCTTGCGTTCCCACTTGAAATGAATAAGGATTCGGTAAGCACGATGACGCCCCAGAACCAGTTAATGATATTGTAGGTGCACTATTCCCAACGTAGACTAAGTAGTTTTGAGTAAAAACACAGCCCCCTGGCAAAGTAACTTGGTAAGTTAAGTTATAATAGCCTTGGGCGCTGTAAACATGACTAATTGGAGGGGCGCTTGTGCCATTCGGGGTAGCATCTCCCCAAATCAAGGCGTAGGTAGTTCCCACGGGATGGGAAGCTATCGTAGGATCGGAAAAGGAAAAATTACCGGTATTGTAACCACATCTTCGAAAGATGGTCATTCCGTTCATCGTTGATGTGGAATAACCGAAAGAAGTATTACTGGTCAAGGTTAGCGATGGGTTAAGGTTATTGGCAACAACTGTAACATTCACTTGAGAAGTGACTCCATTGCCCAAATTCAGGGTCGTTGTGTAGTTTCCGGGATTGTTGTAGGTAACATTGTGCGGACCGATTTGGTTGGAATTGTTGGGATTCCCTCCTTGAAAGTTCCAGTTGTAATTCGTTGAGGCATTGGTTCCAGTAGACGTATTGGTATACAATACCGTAGACCCTTGACAAACCGTGATGGTATTGTTGTTAGCAGCGGGCGATGTGGTAAATGATGCGGTTAGCTGCGACCATCCGAGAACGGGAAGACATAAAAAAACCAGTACCGTACGAATCCAATGCATAAATTAGGTTAGGCGAAATTACGCTTTTTTTAACGGAATAAACTATGTTTGACCATAAAAAAACACGTGTCGCTTAAACGCATTCGTACCCTTTAAGTTGCCTTGTTAAAACCAATAAATTTCGCGTCGATTAGCACCTAATTTTTAATCAAAACCGCCATTCGGACCGGTTCAAGTTGTAAAAGCCCCAAATTTCGGTTCAAGGTAATCCAAAGCTGCTCGTTTTCGGAAACGTCCATGGCCAGAAAATTCCCTTGTTTCCAAGCGGTCCAATGCTGTCCTCCGTCCGTGGAAAAATCCAACCCGTTGGTTCCACATGCAAAGGTAACCCCTTGAAAATGGATCACACAGGACCTATAACCCATGGGAGGAACAGTGGATTCCTTCCACGTTTTACCGCCATTTGAAGAAGTAAAACAAACCCTGCTTCTGCGCTCCGGAAATTGGTAATTCCCACCCACCGCAACGAAATGCTTGCGATCGATGGCACAAAATGAGTAGGCACCCTCCCCTTCTCCGCTGGCAAAAGGAATGTTATATGACTTCCAGCGCTTACCCCACTTTTTGCCAATAAAAATGCGCGAATGAGTTCCTCCGGTTACAAAATACAAGGTTTTATCTTGAATTTGAACGGTGGTTCCACTCGCCGCATAGGCGGCTTCTCCTTCAAAGGCCTTTAGACCCTTGACGGGAATCCATTGCCTTCCGAAATTGTAGGAAAGATAAACTTGAAACTCACCGTTCACCGGGTCTCCCATGATAAAGACCAAAGAATCTTTTACCGCGAATCCATCGAAAAAGACACTTTTACCCTCAGGCTTTGGAAAAAGAATAGGATCGCTTTTGGTATGGTGGAAAACCTTTCCGGAATCTCCCGTTTGCATCCACAAAATACCGCATTGATTAACCTCAACATCGCGTATTTCGAGATTTTGCACGTTCAAGACCTTCAGCTCACCCGTGATGGAATTGTACGAAAAACAACGGCCAAGATTATCACCCAAATACACCATGCCTTTCGCACAACGAAGGGCTCTTGCGTGGGCCAAGGGATTCACGGTATCCAAAAGAAACGGTTCCTGGGCCATGGACATTGAAGACCAACCGACAAGCACCAAAAATACAAGCAGGAACCTCAAGTTATCGGATAAAGAGCAATTCACGGAATTTCGGCAAAGGCCATAATTCGTCTTCAACAATCATTTCCAGTTTATCCGCATGGTAGCGGATTTCATCAAAATGCACCTTCACATGATCGCAATAGGCCAGCGCTTTTTGCTCTGCATCGTCCATGGAATTCGCCTTCTTGCGTTCTTCCAACATTTGTTCCGAGGCTTCCTTCATCGCATTTAAATGGTAGTTAACCTCTTGCAACATATCGATTTGGGCCTTGGCCATTTCTTTGCCTTTCTTTTCACCAAAGACACCAATAATCCCTTGAATGTTCTGGATCAATTTGTTCTGGTATTCTATCGCTGCCGGCATGAAATTGTTGTTCACCAAATCCCCCATTAAGCGGGATTCGATTTGAATCTTCAGAACATAACCTTCAAATTCAATCTCTCTTCGCGCTTCAAGCTCTCTTGGATTCAAAACGCCCATGTTTTGGAACAAATCCTCCACCCATTTTTCATGGTACACCTGAAGGGCTCGTGGAGTATCTTTTCGGTTGGAGAGACCCCGTTTTTCCGCTTCTATTCTCCACTCTTCCCCGTAGCCGTTTCCTTCAAATCGTATCTTTTTGGAAGCTTTGATCAACACTTGAAGCTCTTTCAATATCGCCTCATCTTTACCCTCCCCTTTCGCCATGCGCGCGTCGATGGTCTTTTTAAAAGAAATCAACTGATTTGCCACAATAGTATTCAGCACTATCATTGCCGACGAGCAATTGGCCGAAGAACCGACCGCACGGAATTCAAACTTGTTACCGGTAAAGGCAAAAGGTGACGTACGGTTTCTGTCCGTGTTATCCAATAAAATTTGTGGGATTTTACCGATGTTTAATTTCAACTCTGTCTTATCCTGCGGAGTCATTTTCCCCGCTTTAATGTTTTTCTCGAGGTCGTCTAATACGGCCGTCAATGAGCTTCCTATGAATACGGAAATAATAGCAGGTGGTGCTTCATTGGCCCCAAGGCGATGGTCGTTCCCTGCAGAAGCAATGGAGGCGCGGAGTAAGTCGGCGTTGTCGTGAATTGCCTTAATCGTATTCACGAAAAAGGTTAAAAACTGCAGATTGCTTTTCGGGTTTTTTCCGGGCGCCAGCAAATTCACCCCCGTATTAGTGCTCAACGACCAGTTATTATGCTTTCCGGAACCGTTCACTCCCGCGAAAGGTTTTTCATGCAACAAGACCCGGAAGTCGTGCTTTCGCGCAATTTTCTCCATCAAATCCATCAGTAGAAGGTTGTGGTCGTTGGCAAGGTTGCACTCTTCAAAAATCGGGGCACATTCAAACTGGTTCGGTGCCACCTCATTGTGACGTGTTGTGACAGGAATACCCAACTTCAAGGATTCAATTTCAAATTCCCGCATGAAAGCGTTGACGCGCTCTGGAATGGAACCAAAATAATGATCCTCTAACTGCTGACCTTTGGCGGGGGCATGACCGAAAAGCGCCCTTCCGGTAAGCATCAAATCCGGTCGAGCATTGAACAAGGCTTGGTCCACCAAGAAATACTCTTGCTCCCACCCCAAGGTGGTATTGACTTTAATGACGTTTTTATCGAACAATTGACACACCTCAACCGCCGCTTTATCGATGCAATTCAAGGCCCTAAGTAAAGGCGTTTTATAATCCAAAGATTCTCCGGTATAGGAAATAAAAATCGTAGGTATGCACAGGGTTTTTCCAATGATGAAGGCTGGCGAAGACGGATCCCAAGCAGTGTACCCTCGGGCTTCAAAGGTATTTCGAATGCCTCCATTTGGAAAAGAAGACGCATCCGGTTCTTGTTGCACGAGCATATCGCCGTCGAAGCGTTCAATAGCGCGACCAGGACCGACCGGTTTTAAGAAGGCATCGTGTTTTTCCGCCGTGGTTCCGGTTAAGGGTTGAAACCAATGGGTATAATGGGTAGCTCCTTTCGAAAGAGCCCAATCCTTCATGGCCGTAGCGACTGAATCCGCTAATTTACGGTCCAAGCGCGTTCCGGTTTGAATCGCCTCCATCATTGACTTATACGTTTCTGAAGGCAAATACTCGCGCATTACATCGCTATGAAAAACAAGGGTACCGAACAATTCGGAAAGTTTTTGATGCAATTCGACGGTTTTCGGGGTTCGATTCAAAACATCTCGGTAGGCTGCAAGTCTTTTTTCAGGCATTTTTCTAATTTTTTACAAAGATACCCCTTTTTCAAATAGGCAATCCTCAAAAATTTCAAACATTTTTTCAACACACCCCCTAAAAAAAGAGGGTACATTACAAAAACACCTATTTATTAACGAATTCTTCACAAACGATTAATTTTGTTCAAAACCGTTCGCTTTGTTTTCCACTTACCTCGATCGACTTACTCACAGACCGCTTTCGGAAGATGACCATCTCCCGCTATTACCGAGTGGAAGAACGCTTTCCAGCCAAGCAAAACAAGGTTCAATCCAAATCCGTCAAGCTTCGGTTGGGATTCATTGCTTTCCGAATGAGGACGATGCCCTGTCCATATTTTTGATACAGCGAAGCGAATACGACGGAAAACACAGCGGTCAAATTGCCTTTCCCGGTGGCAAAATGGATACAAGCGATCCGAATTTAGAATTTACTGCACGCAGAGAGTGTTATGAAGAATTGGGAATTCCCTTGGAATCAGGAAAACTCATACGACCTCTTACCCCCGTATATATTCCAGTATCCAATTTTGAAATGACGCCCTTTCTCTTCTTCCACGAATCCAAACCCGCAGTGTCATTAAATGTGCGGGAAGTGGTAGAATGCATCGAAATGCCTTTGCCTGAGTTAGTTCACAACATCCCAATAATTCACCGTGAACTCCCCTTAGAAAGGAATTCCTTATTTCAACGCAAGGTACCGGGTTTTCAATTCGGAAGCTATTGGATATGGGGCGCAACCGCGCTAGTCTTGAATCAATTGAAAACCTGTTGTCAAGCTTAAGTTAGCGCTTCCACGCCAAAGTCATTTCCCGCTTTCCGGGAGGTCCTGGTCGCGATTCCACCTCAAAACCCACCGATTTCAAATCCCTTTTCACCTGACCTTTAGCACAATAGGTGGTTAGGAGCCCCCCAGACTTCAACGAATCGAACGCTATGCTAAAATGCTCTAAGGTCCACATCTCCGCTTGAGCGCGAGGACCAAAGGCATCATAATATACGAGGTCGAATTCTTTAACATAGGACAGAGAATTCCATGTAGCATGCAATGCCTCTAGTTGAAACCCTCCCAACGCTTGTCTTTGCCCGTAACTCAAATCGGTAAAAAAACTACGCTCTTTTACTTCTACGTCACCCAAGGCATCCAAGCACTGGCCAATGACCTCTGCTTCCACCGGATAAGCCTCTACCCCAACATAACGCACATCTTTCCCATTTTCCAAAGACCAACGAGATGTTAGAAATGCGTTGAGGCAAGTTCCTAATCCCATTTCAAGTACTTGAATCCTATCCTGATGTTTGAATAGCTCGATTCCATGCTTTATAAAAACGTGCTCCGCTTCTTGCAGCGCTCCATGAATGGAATGGTAATGTTCGTCCAACTCTGGAACATATAATGTGTAAGAACCATCAGCCGTTTTTATGAGGGTCCTTTTCATTTTTTCCGCGCAACCATGATTCCGTCGCGAATAGGCAATAAAATGTTTTCTACCCGATCGTCGCGGTTGATTCGTTCGTTGTATTCGCGCAACAAGACGGTTTCCATGTCTTGGGCTTTTTCGTCGATTACTTTTCCCGACCAAAGCACATTGTCCGCCAGGATCAATCCTCCAGACCTAACCCGATCAATCACCAAATCGTAGTACTTTAGATAATTTTTTTTATCCGCATCTATGAATACCAAATCCCAGCTTTCGTTCAATGCAGGAATGAGGTTTAAAGCATCCCCGATGCGGTAATCGATTTGTTCGCTATACTCCGATGCATCAAAATAACCCTGTACCCGCTTATGAAGTTCTTCATTTACGTCCAAAGTTATTATTTTCCCTTCCTTCGTTAGACCTTCCGCCAAGCAAAGGGCCGAATAACCGGTATACGTTCCGACTTCCAATATTCTATTGGGCTGGACTAATTTTGAAATCAACGAGAGCAATCGTCCTTGAAAGGGACCACTCAACATCCGCGGTTGCAATACTTCGAGGTGCGTTTCTCGTTCAATTCGTTGCAACAATGCGAATGATGAAGAAGTATGGGCATTGGCATAATCCGCCAATTCTTTTGCAATAAATTCCATAGCGTAAAATTAGTGCATTGCGCAAGGAATGAAAAGCCTACGTTTCTTTTTTTCTACCTTTGCGCTTTACTGCAGCATGTTATGACCGTATCTGAAATTCGACAGCGATATTTTGACTTCTTTGAAAAGAAAGGTCACAAGATTGTACCCTCGGCACCCTTAGTCATCAAAAATGACCCCACCCTGCTATTTACGAATGCGGGCATGAACCAATTCAAGGATTATTTTCTTGGCAATGAGCCCGCCCCTGTTCCCAGAATTGCGAATTCGCAAAAGTGCCTTCGCGTTTCTGGAAAACACAACGATTTGGAAGAAGTGGGCGTGGATACCTACCATCACACCCTTTTTGAAATGTTGGGCAATTGGTCGTTTGGAGATTATTTCAAGCAAGACGCCATTGATTGGGCTTGGGAACTCTTAACGAAAGAATATCAACTGAATCCAAAAGATCTTTATATCACCGTGTTCGAAGGTGATGCCACAGACAAGGTTGCAGCCGACAACGAATCAAAAGAATTTTGGTTAAAACACGTGGACCCTGCCCACATATTAATGGCCTCTAAAAAAGACAACTTCTGGGAAATGGGCGACACCGGACCGTGTGGTCCTTGTACGGAAATTCATGTCGACTTAAGAAGCGAAGACGATAAATTAAGCATTCCTGGAGCAAGTTTGGTGAATAAGGACCATCCACAAGTCATTGAAATTTGGAATTTAGTTTTCATGCAATTCAACCGTAAAGCCAACGGTAGCCTTGAGCCTCTTCCGCAAACCCACGTGGATACGGGAATGGGATTGGAGCGTCTTGCCATGGCCTTGCAAGGCAAACAAAGCAACTACGACACGGATTTATTCCAAGCCTTGATCCAGCACATGGTGCAACATTCCGGGAAGGGCTACGGAATCAATGAATCCACGGACATCGCCCTGCGGGTCATCGCAGATCACGTTCGTGCGATTGCTTTTTCCATTGCTGATGGACAACTTCCCTCGAATTCAGGGGCGGGTTATGTAATTCGAAGAATTCTTCGCAGAGCGGTTCGTTACGGCTATCAAACCTTGGAATTGAACGAACCGTTTTTATGCAGTTTAGTTCCGGTATTAATCGAACAGATGGGACGTCCCTACCAGGAGTTGATTGCACAAGAGGCCTTGATAGTTAAAGTAATCCGTGAGGAAGAACTCAGTTTTTTTAGAACCTTGGAACAAGGCATCAAGCGCATGGATTTACTCATGGAAAACTCCATGAAGTCTGACCAACGACACCTGAACGGAAGCACCGTATTTGAACTGTATGACACCTACGGTTTTCCGCTGGATTTGATCCAATTAATTGCTCGAGAAAATTCGTTTACGGTCGATGAAACGGGATTCAATGCAGAATTACTGCAACAGAAAGAACGATCGCGCGCCGCAACAGGCGTTACCGCGGATGATTGGCAACACGTCAACGACGAGGTTCCGACAGAATTTGTGGGATACGACCTCCTTCAGTGCTCCTCTAACATCTTGCGTTACCGCAAGGTAAACCAGAAAAACCGAGCCTTTTACCAAATCGTGCTGGATACAACGCCTTTTTATGCTGAAAGCGGTGGTCAGGTAGGTGATACCGGTTGGTTGGTTGATGCACAAGGAAACAAGACCCCAATATTTGATGTCAAAAAAGAAAACAACCTGATCGTTCATTTATGCGAAAACTTGCCCAATAACCTCGATCAAACCTTCGAGGCCATCGTGGATCAAGTGCGCCGAAACAACATTCGAAAGAACCACAGCGCCACCCATTTACTACATCATGCCCTGCGTCAAGTGCTCGGGAATCATGTAGAACAAAAGGGTTCCTTGGTCAGTCCGGAGTATTTGAGGTTCGATTTTTCCCATTTCGCCAAGGTCAGCGATGAAGAAATGCACGACATCATCAAGCGTGTTGAGTCACAAATTGCTGCGAATACCCGATTGAAAGAGCTCCGAAATACGCCCATTGCCGAAGCTCAGGCCATGGGGGCAATGGCCTTGTTTGGAGAAAAATACGGCGATACAGTAAGGGTGATACAATTCGGAGAATCCTTGGAATTGTGTGGTGGAACCCACGTCGACGCTACGGGTGAGATTGGCTTAATCAAAGTGCAATCAGAAGCTGCAGTAGCTGCTGGTATTCGACGCATCGAAATGATCACCGGAAACGCTGCAGAGCAACACTACAAAGAAGAAACCGCCTTAATGGCTCGCGTACGTGCTCACTTCAAAAATCCGAAAGACCTGTTGAAAAGCATTGAGGATTTGGCGGATCAAAACCAAGCCTTGACCAAAGAAATAGAATTGTTGATCAAAGAACGGAATAAAACCATCAAGCAAGACCTCAAGTCAAAACTCGAAACCATCGATGGGATGCAAGTTCTTTGCGTTCAGTTACCTTTGGACAGCAATTCCGTAAAGGATATTCTATTTCAGCTGAAAGGTGAGATTCAATCGTTTGTGGGAATCATAGGTAACGTCGATGGTGAAAAATGCGGTTTGAGTGTCATGATTGAAGAAAGCTTAATCGAAAGCAAGGCCTGGAATGCCACGCAATGGATTCGAGAAGTAGCGCCTTTAATACAAGGTGGCGGCGGTGGACAAGCATTTTTCGCAACGGCTGGAGGAAAAAACCCGAAAGGATTACCTGAAGCACTAAGCATTTTGAAACAAAAAATCTAATCGTTGCCAACCGCTGAAATTTCCGTTGCAATATGCACCTACAACCGGGAAAAATACCTTCCACAGTTGTTCGCGTCCATTGTCGCACAGACGCTGGAACCACAGCGTTTTGAAATTTTGCTAATCGATAATAATTCCCCGGGAAATACCCGTGAATTATTTGAAAAATTTATTGAATCAAACCCCACGTTCACAGCGCATTATTTTCTTGAAACCTCACAAGGACTTTCCCATGCTCGGAACCGCTCCATCAAGGAGGCAAAGGCCCAACTCATCACCTTTTTGGATGATGATGCTTTTATTGCCCCCAACTACCTTGAATCGTTGATTAAAGAATTTAACGAGTTCCCTGAATGCGGTGCTATTGGAGGGCCTATTCACCTTCATTATGAAGAGATTAAACCTTCTTGGGAGAACCCCTACTTGAATTCACTATTGGGGTATTTCGACCAAGGAACCCAAGCCTTTTTTTTCGAAAAAGACTATCCGCGCGGATCGAATATGGCCTTCAGAATTTCAGTCTTTGATCGCATCGGATGCTTTAATGTGGAACTAGGTCGCATTGGCCAACGGTTGTACGGAGGCGAGGAAAAAGATTTGTTCAACCGCATTTACCGAGCATCCATTTCGGTTCGATATGTGCCCCATGCCATGGTCTATCACTGCGTTCCCTTGGAACGAACGACCTTTGATTTCATTAAAAAACAAGCCTTAGGAACGGGTATCAGTGAGCGTTTGCGCAGTAAAAACGAAGGGACTATTTCCTATGTCAAACGCCTAATATCCGAGGGAATTAAATGGTCGGGAAGCATCGTCTTGTGGTTTTTGTATGCTTTCCGTGGACAAGTCACAAAAGGAAACATGATCCTTTTCTTTCGTTTCTGGGTAACCCGCGGCTTACTTTTCAAGTATCAAGGAACATGAATTGGCTGAGTTCTATCAATAATGGGGTGAAGTTGTGGTTGCAAACCAAGCAAAGCGCCCTTCGCGTGATAATTCAAAGCAAATTTATAGGCATCGTATCCAACATTCAACCGAGCAAACCGCTGTTAGTATTAGGCAACGGGCCGTCGTTGAATGAAACGTTAGCCACTGATTCGGAATGGATTCAATTGTATGATCTTTTGGCCGTCAATAACGCTGCAAGCCATGATCAATTTGAAGTGCTAAAACCTCGATTTTACTTACTCAATGCGGTAACCTACTTTCAAGCGGACGAAGACCTGAATGAGCTCTACATAGGATTCAATCGGGATTTATACAAAAACCTACAATCCAAAACTACCTGGAAAATGACATTATTGGTGCCTTTTCGCGCCAAAAAAAGCGAAGCCTTCCAGCAATTACTCGCATCCAATCCCAACATCGACGCTGCCTATTTCAACCAAACCCCCATCGAAGGACTTCCCTTTTGGTCGCATTGGGGTTATCGAAAAGGATGGGGAATGCCGAGGCCGCACAACGTACTTATTCCTTGCATCATGGTTGGCATTCGTCTTGGTTATCGAGAGATTGCACTCGTTGGCGCCGACCATTCGTGGCTAGCCGATCTATCCGTCAATGAGGCTAATGAAGCCTTGTTGCGGCATGTGCACTACTACGATACCGAAGGCAGTAAACCTATGAAAATGGAGGACCGAATTCAACAACCGCGAAAACTGCATGAAATCATCCATAAGTTTTACCTTTCTTTTGAAGGCTATTGGTTGATAAAAGGATTTACAGCAAGGCATAGAATAAGGATAATCAACGCAAGTAAAACGAGCATGATTGATGCCTTCGAACGCATGAGTTTGAAGGAATTCGCAGAAGACATGCCGCAGAAATAATGTAACTTTGTTAACATGAACGATCGATCTATTTTAATTACCGGAGGCACGGGATCTTTAGGGAAAGCTCTTACACGCCATATCCTCAGCCAATACCCTCAAGTAAAACGTTTGGTAATTTACTCAAGGGACGAGCAAAAACAGTTTGAAATGGAGCAGGAATTTCCTGTTTCAAAATACCCACAAATACGTTATTTTATTGGAGATGTCCGGGATTATGAGCGATTGGAGCGCGCATTTCAAGGAATCGACAGCGTAATCCATGCAGCGGCCATGAAGCACGTACACATTGCCGAATACAACCCGGATGAGTGCGTTAAAACCAATGTTGGAGGTGCCGAAAACGTGATTAAAGCGGCCCTCAATTCGAACGTAAAGGATGTCGTTGCCCTGTCTACCGACAAAGCATGTGCACCCATTAACCTTTACGGGGCTACCAAACTTACTTCAGATAAACTCTTCGTAGCGGCCAATAACATCCGTGGAAAAAAAGACATTAAGTTCTCGGTGGTGCGTTATGGCAACGTCATGGGATCCAACGGTTCGGTAATCCCCTACTTCATCAAACGCAAGCAATTGGACGGTATTTTACCAATAACGGTGGCGGAAATGACCCGCTTTAATATTTCGTTGCAGGAGGGCGTTGATATGGTCATGCACGCGATGGAACATGCCTGGGGAGGCGAGATTTTTGTACCCAAGATTCCATCCTACCGCATAACGGACGTTGCAGAGGCCATTGGCCCGGACTGTGAAAAGCCGATCATTGGCATTCGACCGGGGGAGAAAATTCACGAAGAAATGATCAGTTCTTCGGATTCTTTTTTCACCTATGATCTAGGAAAATACTACACCATCATACCCCAGACTCCTTTTTGGAATTTGAACGAATACATTCAAGCCCATCAAGCAAAGCGCGTTACGGAAGGATTTTCGTACAATTCCAAAGACAACCATGAATGGGAGACCATCGAAAGCCTGCAAGCTAAAATTAGGATTCATGTTGGCGAATTTTAAAATGAAAGAACGTCGAAATCATGAAGGAATATCCTGATAGGACGAAACCTAGGAGCAACGAACTACTGTACAAAGTCACCTCTTTGTTCACCCACCTGCTTACTTTTCCGTTATTCATTATTGCTCATAAATCACTGCCCGACTTAGATTGGAATTATCACCTCGACCGAATTTTATTGGGAGTATTTTGTTTTGGAATAGTTGAATTGTTCTATTTTCTATTCAAAAGAATAATCACTATCCTTTTTATTACCGTCATGATTATCTTAACCATTGGGAGTATTTCCGGGGAATACGG
>Ga0209770_10000128_pt1 | contig 42760 bp, 54 predicted proteins | sample LauGreSu1BDMLBDD_2_FD_187572 | JGI IMG/M metagenome (GOLD analysis project Ga0209770, IMG submission 187572) | Freshwater lake microbial communities from Lake Michigan, USA - Su13.BD.MLB.DD (SPAdes) (version 2) | ecosystem: Environmental > Aquatic > Freshwater > Lake | place: Lake Michigan, USA... | reverse complement strand
TGAAGCTCAAAACATGAATACTGCTGAATTAACTACTATTCTTACACGATTTGGTGAGAATTCAAAATATATTATTATAGGAGATTCGTTCCAAGCAGATATAGGAAGTAAATCAGGATTCTCTAAGATTAGACAAGTCTTTAATAATGAAGAAAGTGAAGAGCAAGGAATTCACGCCTTTCTCTTCACTGAAAATGAAGTTGTAAGATCTCAGATCTTGAAGTTTATTGTGAAGAAGTTAGAGTCGGTACAACACTAGACTTTTCTAATTCTAACAATTCTTTTAAAGCATCTTCAAAAGAAATAAATTTAATATCACTTTTAGGTTCTACCTTTTCAGTAGAACCTAAAAGTTGATTTATTTTTGAAAATACATTGCTTTCTAAACCAATTAAATTTGGATCTCTTGTTTTTTCTATCATGCCCATGTAGTTCCCTTAAAGAATCCACCTAATCCAGACGTTACTTCATTTCCTACTGGCGCGCCTTTACTAGCAACCTGAGCTGCATTAACAACCGTATCACTTAATGATTTCGTTTCCCTTGGTGCTTCATATGAAGCTGAATTGAGTTCATGTTCCCAAACTTCTACTTTTTCAACCCAGCAACGACCATCAGTTAATTGTTTAATGTGTTCATTAGCAATATTAAAACAAAATTCCGCGGTTCTTTCAATACCAACACCTTTTTCCATAATTCGAAGATCACAAATACCTTGACTATTCATGACTTGAAATAATGGTAATTGCGGATCATCCGCAGCAACACATAAAGTGTGATCAAATTGATTTTGAAGCTTAGATTTAAGCTCTTTCAATCCGCCAAAGTCTACCGCCCAATTTCGTTCATCTAATTCTGAACAACCAAACCAAAATTTAGCTTTCAATTGATATCCGTGGATCTTACTACAATGTGAATGTGTGGCACGCCATTGACGGAATGCACAAGAACCTAATTCAATTAATTTCGTAGAAACATACGTACTCATATTAATAATCATAAACCTTAAATATAGATAATCTATGGATAATATTATAAGAATATCAGAATTGCAAAAAGCATATCCAATCGATGGAAATGATGTTTTTATTGTTAATCAAGAAAATAAAGCAGGGGCCTTAGAAACGCGGTATACCACTTCTGATGATATATCTAAATATATTTTAGATGCAGTTGCAAAATTATTAAATCAACAAATTCCAGTAGGATGCATAAAATTGTATGCTGGTAATATTTTTCAATTTGATAAATTAGATGGTTGGTTATTATGCAATGGACAAGTTGTGTCTCGTGTTAGGTACAGTAAATTATTTCAAACCATAGGTGGAATATATGGACCAGTCACTGCAGATACATTTACGTTACCAGACTTTAAAGGTCGCGTACCATTGGGATATTGTGCGGTAAACAGTGGCACAGTACCTATAGGAGGAGAATTACCAGATGTCTCATTAGGGAGTGAGGGCGGTTCATATACACATACATTAAATGAAGGTCAAATACCTTCACATACACATAATGATACTGTAGGACATACCCATAATTATATGGACTTAACAAAATTTACATGGTGGCAAAATGATGGTGATACCAACTCAGCCACTACACCCCATAATCATTCCGTATTCAAAGAAGTGAATAATAGAAAAAAAGGTATCAGGAATCCTATTTATGATGAAAAAACAACACCATCTACAATTATAGCATTGACAGAAACGGGTGGCGATATGCCACATAATAATGTACAACCGTTCCTAGCTGTAAATTATATTATAAAGTATTAACAAAACAAAGCGTTTCTGTATATAGAACAAATATCAAAATCTGTTAATCCTTTTTCTCTCAGATAAGAGTCCACACATTCTGGAGTCTGGGACATATAGATTGTCTTTAAAAGAATTTCATCAGATCCATTTACTAAACCTTTACTAATTAAAAATTGCAATGCATTTATTTTTAACTTTTGTAATGGATCTAAAGTGTCTTGAATAGAAACAATGGTTTTAGGAACAGTAGCTACTAATCCAAGGTCTTCTACATAAACAGAAAAAGTAGATTCATTTTCGGCGAGGATATAACCTTCATAACCATTATATTTTAATATTTCACCAGACGAACAATTGGCGGGATCTACTTTTAGTTTTACGCGTACCAACTGACTATCTTTAAGACTATTTTCAATAACCTTATTAAAACGTTTCATGTTTATATTTATGAATATAATTAAATATGATAAATGGCTGATATACCTGTAAAAATTTCAGATCTCGATAAATCTTATGCATTGTCAGCAAGTCCTGTTGAATTTTTAATTAATCAAATAGATGATACGGGCAAATATCAAACATGCACAGTACCATTATCAGTTGTATCAAAATTAGCTAAAGAAGAAGCAAAAAAAATGCTAACAACTTCTGTAGAAATTGGAACTATAATACCATATGCGGGAAAAGTTTTGAGTCAAGAATCTATAAAAGGATGGTTACTTTGTAATGGCCGGCGTGTTAAAAAGGTTGAATATCCTGCATTATGGAATTTAATTCGCGAAATATATGGACCTTCTACAGATGAAGACTTTACATTACCTGATTTTAAGGGGCGCATAGAAATGGGATATTCATCTACAGGTGAATCGTTTGAACCTAATTTTGGTAATTGGATATCGGGCGAGAAAATTAATTTGGGTGAAGGTAATAATCCAAATTATCCGGATAGAGGCGTGTTTAATATACAATTACAAAATACCGATATTCAGGATCACATACATTTTGTACCTACACATAAACATAAAATATTAAATTACTCAACTATTTTTAATTACAAAAAATTAAAATTGCCGCGTTTCTCGTCGGTATTCGGGTTGTCAGTTCCGTATGTCATTGCAACAAACTGGAATTACATTGGAGTATATTCACCTGACAAATATACCACATATGAAAATAGTAGATTTTATCACGCCTATAAGGGATCGGGATCAATGTTGCATAACAATAATTACAATAGTGTAAAAGATTTTATTTTTAAGCTAAGAAAACAAGGCGAACTTGAAAAAAAGCCCATTAGTCTCATATTCAATTATACAAAAGATTTTCAATCTGAAATTGATAATAGAAATAAAATTATACCCGAAATAAATCATGTATTTGATAATTATACTAAAAACAGTTCCACTACTAATGAAAAGGGCGGAAATAATTATCATAAAAATATTCAACCTAATATCACAATGAACTTTTTAATTAAATATTAAAATGGAAAATGGATTGCCTATTTCAAATTTAAAAAAAACATATGCATTATTAGGTGACGAAAATTTTGTTGTTAATCAAAAAAATCCAGTAGATAAAAAAATTGAAACTAGAGCTACTCCATTAAATGATCTTATAAACTTTATTAAAGACGAAATAAAAGAATCATTAGATGAGGTTATGCCTATTGGTTCAATTAAATCTTACGCGGGTCCTGTTGAAGCTGTTGATAGTATGCCTGGGTGGTTATTATGTAATGGTGATATGGTATCAAGAGTAAAATACAAAAAATTATACGATATATTGGGTAATCTATATGGTCCTGCAGCGGCAGGGACCTTTAGATTGCCAGATCTAAGAGGTAGAGTAATCATGGGGTTTTGCAATGGTGCATCAATTTTAAAACCAAACTTTGGAAATTGGAGAGATTCTGAAAGTATTACATTAGGTAAGAATACAAACAATGATGGTAATTTTTACCATCAATTAAATGAATCAGAATTACCTAGACATTCTCATTTAAACAGTCATACACATCAGTATTTTAATATTGCCAAAATGCAATATTCATATGTAGGATCTTACGGCAATAGATATTATGGTGCTGACCGTGCTTATAATATAATTGTATTTTCGCCCGGTGATAAGCTGGGTCAATTTTTAGAAGAATCAAAAAATAATAGTCAAACTTTTTCACCAGAATTGTCTTCTTATGTAACAGAGACCAGCGAAGCAGCTAGTTATACTTTACCTGCCGGAAATAATACACCACATAATAATATGCAACCTTATGTGGCTATCAATTATCTCATAAAATATTGAAATTAACCGAAACCATTTTATAATGGTTTAATGTCTAAATTAGGTAATCAATTATTAACTCGAGCCAATGGTAATTTACCACTGAGCGACGGAGAAAAGAAAAATATCATTGATAAAGCAGCTGCAGCATATGCTCAATTTTTAGATGCTCTGCAGTTTGATTGGAAATCAGATACTAATAGTGCAGATACACCCCGAAGAGTAGCTAAAGCATTTGTTAATGATCTCATTTCTGGTTGTTATAACGAACCGCCAAATATTACTGCTTTTGATAATGAAGATGGTTATGATGGCATGGTATGTCAAAACAATATTAAAGTAACATCCCTTTGTTCACATCATCATGCTGCTTTTACTGGCGTAGCACATGTTGCATATATTCCTTCAGTAGATGGAAAGGTAATTGGTTTATCTAAACTTAATCGTATTGTTGATTGGTTTGCTAGACGGCCACAAATCCAAGAAGGCTTAACTTCACAAATTCATGATTATGTAAATAATATTTGTGAAAATAATAAAGGTGTCGCTGTATTAATTGAATGTAAACATACCTGCTGTTCAAATAGAGGAATCAAACATGATTCTACCATGAGAACAGCTAAGATGTCTGGTGCGTTTATGGATAACGGAAACAATGCTCGAGCTGAATTCTACAAATTTGTAGAATTTTCACAAACACGTTAAGCGGCGTTACTGGTACCGCCAGTTGCTGCAATATTAGTAGGAGGTAATGCTGGTGCACCTGTGTTCCCGGCATTATTTTTTTGTCCTTGTTGCAATCTTTTTTTAGCAATATCAATGATTTTCTTTTGTTGATCTAAGGGGATTGTTTTCCATGTATTAGTATCAACAACCTTTTTCATTTGATTAAACTTTCCTAATTCATTTTGCAATTCGGGATCTTGCTTAAGCATCTCAGCTGCTGCAGCTTTATGTTCATCATTATTATCTAAATCTAAAGACGCACCCGATAATGGTGTGGTAGGAACATTTTCAATAAGATATGCCTTCAGTAAATCATTGCAAACATCATTAAAGGATTCTCTGACATTGATGTTAAGTGCTGCAAGATGTTTTTGTGCTTCTTTTTTTGTTTTATGTGCTTTAAGATTTTTCTTTTTACCTGTTTTTGCATTACAAACAAAATAACCAGAGCCTTGTTTTTTGATTTTATATGGCATATTAAACTTCGCCTCCGGGTAATAATTCTTTTACTTTTCTTTGTATTTCATCTAGCCTTTCCGGTGTAGCTGCAGCTGAATCTGTTATGCTAGATGCATCTATAATTTCTTGTAGTTTTTTATCTAGAAAATCACCTTTTGTTGAATTTAATTCAGATGCAAATGTTTGTTTTAAAACACCAACAATATCTCTTACCATGTCTAATGTACCTTTAATAACTAAAGATACTTTTGAATCAGTATCTTGTTTTAAGGTATCTACTTCAGAAGGAGAGGCTGTATCTATTTGTTGTGGTAATGCTGCATCAGGCTGTTCTAGCTCAGGTAATTCTGCTTCACCATACAACCTTAGTTTTGTATTAACTAATTTCGTAAATTTCATTGATTCTATTTAGCTAATGTCAATCTTAATTGTTGATCATTAGTCAGAGAATCATTGAGGTGATTAAATCCACCATCTTTTAAAAATTTTTTGATGTTATAAATTTTATTTGAAGTAATATTACATCTTTGTAGATTTCGTTTAATATCTAAAAGATCAGTAGTTTGTAAATTATTAATATTATTATAATTAATATAACAAATTTTAAATTTTCGTAATACCTTATTAATTATAATAATAATATTATCTAAATGGCAACTGTCTAAAATTTGTAATGTTATATTATTAAAATTTAATACAACTTTTTCAGATTCGGGGTTTTTGATATATTTTAAAATATTATTAATGATAAAATGGGTAATTAATCGTTTACAGTCGCGAGATTTAAAATTAATAATAATATTATTAATATGGAAATATTTAAATATATCAAGTTCAGCAATATTAATAATATTATTTAAATTATATATTTTAATATTATATTCACTGTATGTCGCACTCTCTACCATCTAATATCTATTATAGTTAGATCAGTAGTCTAATTATCAACCCCCAAATTTAAACTTTTTTCTTAAGCTTGCCGATTCTTAGATTAATTATACCATTGTAATATTCATCACTCATGAGTACTTCACGATCGAACTGTTCCTTAGCTTCATAGTAAGCTAATTCACTTTTACTATCACAAAATCTTAATATTTCAAATTTAAAATTTTCTTTACCCAAATTTTTTATATCGTCTAAAAGATCATTGGACGAAGACATATATTCCTTCCAATCTGTTTCTATTACAAAATGTCTTTTATTTTTTTTACCTTTTAACGGTTTTAATTTTTTAACAGTTTGCATTTGTTTCTTACCTACATACTTTTTATTCGAAACAATATTTGTTATAAGGTAAATGAAACCATATGCAGAAACAAACGGAACAGTGCTTTCCCAGTGTCCAATATCCATTATAAGGTCCTCTTAAGATTTCTTCGATTGAATCTCATTTTACCGCGTTTACGTTTGCCTAATGGTTTAGCTAGTACTGCAGACCCGGGATTATAAAAATCTTTATTACCCACAGCACCACCCATGTTTGTCTCAGAACCCGGTCCTAGGACATCTGCAGACATCATTTCCATTAATTGGTTATATAACTCTTCAAAAGTCCTTGACATTCTTAAAAATTATTTATCATTTATAGATGGAGTTGTTAGACCGTTACATAAAAGAAATTGAATCGGATCTAGTATTGGATGAAATGAACCTACGAGATATGCAATTAAGATTGCCTGTTCGAAAACACTTCTGGGTTGGTCGTTTAATTAAACACAAAGTTGAACTGAATAAGTATCAAAAACAAAAAGAAGATCTTAAGAAAGCATTGGTGAATAAAGTTATAACTGATGCACCAGTACAACTTTCAAAGGTAACAGCTGAAAAACGCTTAGATGAATTTACCGAAGTTATTGAATTGAATAAAAAAATTAAAGAATTGGAATATGTAATAGAACTCTTAGAAAAGGTAGAAAAGAATTTCAATTCAATGACCTATGACATTAAAAATGTAATTGAAATTTTAAAATTAGAACAACAATGATAGAAGTAGATTATCATGTAAAAAAGAAAAAAGGTATTTTAACTGGTGATCATTTTGATCGAATTCGAGAACATTTTTCAGTAGAAAATCCAGCAGCTAAATTTATGAGATATAATCGTTTCATGCCTAAACGATTATATTCAATAACACCCACAGGATTATTTGATATTGGTCTAATTACAGAGATTAAAAAATTTTTATTTAAAAGTGGCATAACCTCTGAAATGCATTTAACAAAAGCTGCAACAGACGCTTTATCTCCTAATATTGTATATCAATTTAAAAATAATTTTTACGAAAAATATCCTTTAAGAGATTATCAAGAAGAAACAGTAAAATTATGTTTATCACAAGGTAGGGGTGTGGCTGTTTTGGGTACAGGAGCCGGTAAAACATTGACCATGGCCACATTAGTACAATCATGTTGGCATCCGGGATTTAAATGCTTAATAGTTGTACCGGATTTAGGATTAGTCAATCAAACCTATTCAGACTTTAAAGAATATGGCGTTTCATTTTCTATGACGAAGTGGACAGGATCAATCGAATTGGATCCTAATGCAGATATTATTATTGCGAACACAGGTATCATACAAAGTCGTTTTGAAGATAGTGATTGGATCCAATATGTAGACATGGTTGTTGTGGATGAAGTTCATAAAGCAGGTAAGGATACAAAGTTAACAAAAATATTACAGAAGATAGAAACAAATTGTAAATTTGGTTTTACAGGTACATTACCGGAATCAAAAATTGATTCATGGAATATTATAGGTAAAATAGGACCTGTTTTAATTACAAAAAATTCACATGAATTGCGGTTAGAAAACTATCTTACTAATGTAGAAGTAAAAGTATTTGAATTAAATTATAAAACAAAACCAGAAAAGGTTTTAGATAAACAATTTGCAACAGAAGAATATGCCGTAGAAAACGAATTCATTAAATCAAATGTTTATCGCAATAATACTATAAAAACAATAAGTGGTAATTTTAAAAATAATATTTTGATCATGGTTAATCATATTGATCATGGAGAAATTCTTGAAGCTACACTTTCTGCATTACCAAACAAAAAGGTTTATTTTATTCGGGGTGAAGTTGAAGTAGAAGACCGTGATAAAATCAAGCACATTATGGAAACAGAAGATAATGTTGTATGTGTTGCAATATCATCTATATTTTCTACCGGCGTTAATATTAAAAATATTCATTTAATTATATTTGCCGCCGGGGGTAAAAGCTTTATCCGGATTGTTCAAAGTATTGGTCGCGGCTTACGTAAGCATGATAATAAAGAAAAATTAATTATTATCGATTTGGCTGATCAATTAAAATATGGCGAACAGCATTCTCTTAAGAGGCAATCTATATATAAAGGTGAAAATATTCCATTTTCTATTCACAAATTGACGGAAAAGTAGTAGATTATTGGTCGGAATAACCTATTATTGTCAAAATAGGTTATGGCAACATTAACGTCTCAAAATAAAAAAGAAACAAAAGCTAAAGTAAAAGCTGTGCCTAAAGTAGGCAAAGATAAACATTATGTAAATTCTGATGAACTTAAAAATGCAATCACAGAATTTTATAAAACAGATGATTGTTCTGTTTTCCTTTGTGAAGCCTTGAATAAGATTGCACAAGGTCTTTCATTTTCACCATCCTTTATCAATTATTCGTATAAAGAAGAAATGATTGGCGACGCAATCGTAAAAATGTTTTCGGCTCTCAAAAGAAAAAAGTACGATGTGAATTCAGAAACATCTCCTTTTTCATATTTCACAACAATTGCTTTTCATGCATTCATCAATCGTATTAAAAAGGAAAAGAAACATCATGATGCCATTACTGCATATCGTGATCAAAAATATGAAGAATTACTTACTAGTGGAGAAATTAACGTTTATATTAAGCCGATGATTGAAAGTGAAGGCGATTGCGGCTATAATGACGATAGTGAATAATTTTTTCAAAAAACAAAAGATTGCTATTTTTTCCGATCTTCATATCGGAGTACACCAGAATTCAAGATTTTGGCATAATATTGCAAAGGATTGGGTTGAATGGTATATCAGCAATCTTAAGAAAGAACAAATTGAAGACGTTGTATTCTGTGGGGACTTCTTTCATACAAGAGATGAAGTCTCTGTAGATTCATTGCATTTTGGTTCTTGGGTTTTAGAACAGTTTAAAGACTTTAATGTTACCCTGATTACAGGTAATCATGACTGTTATCTAAAGGATTCTTCAGAAATTAATTCACTCTCACCATTTCGTGGATGGAAAAATGTGACATTAATTGATGTGCCACGAACTGTTGAATCACATGGTTATAAATTTAATTTCATTCCATGGGGTACAAAGTTAAAAGATTTTCAAAATGCTCATATTACATTTGGCCACTTTGAGATTAATAATTTCAAAACAAATAATTATTATATTTGTGATCACGGAGATAATGCATCTGATGTCTTAGAAAAAAGTGATCTTATTATTACTGGACACTTTCACCTTCGTGATGAAAAGAAATTCAATAAAGGCACAATCCTTTATGTAGGTAATCCATTTCAAATGGATTTTAATGATGCTGATACTGTAAAGGGATTCTATGTTTTAGATATTTGTGATAAAACATATCAATTTACAGAGAACACTGTATCACCATCACATTACAACATACTTCTTTCAGAATTGGTTAAAAAACAAACTATTACTGATGAAGTTCGCGAAACCTTTAAAGACAATTTAATTAAATTAAAAATTGATAAAAGAATTACTGCTGACGACACTGATATTCTTTTAACAAAATTAAAACAATTGAATCCTTTACAATTTACTGTAGAATATGATTCATCGTATTCGCCTTATGATATTTCTGAAGATAAGAAGGATTTATCGGGAATTGATGTTCAACAAGCTATAATTGAATTTATTGATTTGATGGATATTAACAATAAGAGTGAAATTATTAATTATACGTTAGATTTGTACAAAAAGATTCAAAAATGAAAAAAGTAAACTTCAAAGAAGTAGAGATTAAAAATTTTCTTTCGATTGGTAATACACCAGTTAAATTAGAATTTAAACCGGGTCTTCATATTATTACAGGCATTAACCGTGATAAGATTGATAGACGCAATGGGATTGGTAAAACTTCAGTGATTGAATCTATTTATTTTGCAATCTTCGGCAGCACCCTCCGCGATCTCAAAAAGGATCTTATCCCCAATACATATACTAATGGCACATGTGAAGTCAAATTATCATTTGATGTTATTGTGAATAATAATTCACATTCTTACAAAATTATTAGGACCTTAAATCCTTCTAAATTATCTTTCTTTTGTGATGGTAAAGATATAACACGTGATTCTATTAAAAATACAGAAGATGATATTTTTAATATATTAAATGCTTCACCTTCTATCTTTGAGAATTGTGTTATTATGACATTGAATAATACAGTTCCGTTCATGGCTAAATCAAAGGTAGAAAAGAGAAAATTCATTGAAGGCATTTTTAATTTAGAGGTATTTTCACAGATGCTATCTTTATTGAGAGAAGAATTTAGTGATCATAAACGCATTTATGAAATTGAATTAACTAAATTTGAAGAAGCACAAAAAACAAAAGAGAATTTAGAAAATCAAAAACAAACCATTCTTGATACTAGAAAACAAAAGATATCAACATACATGGTGCGTAAAGAAAATAATTCAGCTGAGAAGATCAAGCTAATTGAACAATTAGAAGAACATATTGATATTGATGAAAATTCTATCAATGAGCAGATCAAAAAATTAGAAGAGGGTCTTATTCAATGTGATCAAAAAATTGAAAAATTTACGGAAGCTAAATCAAAAATTGCTACAACTATTGATCAATTAGAACAAAAGGTTAAAAATATTGGTACTAATAAAAATACATGCCCGGTATGTCTTAAACCAGTTACTGAACATGATAAGGAAGAGTTAGAAAAAGAAAAAACCAATATACAATCTGAAATTCATGTTTTGGATGCAAAGATGGATAGTTGTACTGATGCATTACTTACCCTTAAAAAGAAAAAACCAACTATCAAAACCGCAATTGATAAGCTCAATTTAAAGATCAATGAAATTAAATTGATTGAACAGAAAAAAATTAATATCAATGATCGTATCAAACAATTAGATGATTGGCTTATTCAATTAGATGATGATATTGAATCTTTAAAATCTAATACAACAGATGTAGATGATATTTTAGTAGATATTATTTCTAGAGTTGAAGCTGCTAGAGAAATTGTTAATAAGCACAAAACACATCTAAACCTTCTTGAAACTGTAAAATATATTGTCTCGGAAGAAGGTGTTAAATCATACATTGTCAATAAGATTTTATCATTATTCAATTCAATTTTGATGACATATCTACGTAAGATGGATGCAAATTGTTCTTGCTTCTTTAATGAATATTTTGAAGAAGAAATTATTAATGAAAAAAATAAAATATGTTCTTATTTCAATTTCTCGGGCGCAGAAAGAAAGAATATGGACTTTGCTTGTTTGTTTACTTTTATGGATATGCGCAGACTACAAGGTGATGTAGTATATAACATTTCCATTTATGATGAATTATTTGATTCTTCATTGGATGAAAAGGGTGTTGAATTAGTAACCAATATTTTAAAAGACCGAGTTCATACACATAATGAATGTGTAATGGTTATTTCACACCGAAAAGAAAGTATTCAGCATGCTACAGGAGATGTAATTTTCCTCGAAAAGAAAAATGGTGTAACATCAAAGATTGATTATAATCCTTTTTTGGATAATTAATCTTCAGGATGTTCACACCGAAATTTAATACCATGCCTATGGGGTTACAGCCTCAGGGCACACCTGCTTCTCAAGCAGCACCTCAAAAATCAGAACACAGCCCAGAGGATCTTATGAGGGTTGTGCATTATAATGCAGATCATTCTGGATGCGGTCTATGGCGTATGTCATGGCCGGCACACTTAATTAACTTCCATAACAAAGCAATGATTACAGAATCTACTGTAATGATTACTGATCCTAGATGGTACCAAAATGTAAAGGCAATTCGTGTACAAAGACAAGCTACACCACATCAATTACAATTCATAAAATTTTTAAAAGGAATTCAAAAAGATATTGGATTTAAATTAATCTATGAAGTAGATGATGTAATCTTCCGGGAAGATATTCCTGACTACAATAAATTCAAAACAGCATTCGTGGCTGACGAAATTAGACAAAGTGCTATTGAGATTATTAATTTGTGTGACGAAATGACCGTTACGTGTGATTATATGAGAGACCTGTATCGTGAACGTACAGGTAAAAACGAAATCACCGTAATACCAAATTATGTTCCTAGGTTCTGGATGGGTAACTATTTCAGCGAAGCTAAAGTATCTCGTAATTATGACAAACATAAGAAAAAGCCTCGTATTTTGTATGCTGGATCTGGTGCCCACTTTGATGTCGAAAATCGTGTAGGCCAGAAGGATGACTTCGAGCACGTATTGAAGGCTGTTATTGATTCGCGAAAGAAATATCAATGGGTGTTTATTGGCGCATTCCCATTGGCATTAAGGCCATATATCCAAAATGGAGATATTGAATTCCATCCATGGCAAAAACTATATGATTATCCGAAAAAGATTTCCGATTTAGAAATTCAAATGTCTGTAGCTCCATTACAAGATAATAGTTTCAATAAAGCAAAATCTGATTTGAAATATATCGAAGCATGTTGTTATGGAATTCCCGTTGCATGTCAAGATATTGAAACATATAAGGATGCTGAAATCAAATTCAAGACTGGCGACGAAATGCTGAATTGTATTGCAACAGAATTAGCAAAAGCAGGTCATTATAAAAACCAAGCAATTCAACGTTATAAAGTAGCTGAGAATAGATTCTTAGAACACGATCGCAATCTAGACTGTTACATGGAACTGTATAAGTATGGTTATCGCGATCAAAACCGCGTCAATTTGAGACGATATAATCCTTGATTATAGTTGCGATACCTATTATCATTTCTTTATGATTGGGTATCGCAATGCTTGTTATAATCCGAAAGACCAAACAGTAGAAATTTATACATGGTCTGACGATGGAGATCGTATTTCATATACAACGAAATATTATCCCTATTATTATTTTGAGGATAAAAGAGGAAATGAAGTATCGATTTACAATACTCCATTAGCTAAGAAGTCGTTTAATAATGCTTATGAACGACAAAAATATATTACTGAATCAGGAGTCAGGAGGGTGTATGAACATTTTGGTGCAGTGCAGCAAGCCTTGCTGGATATCTTTTGGCAATATAATGAAACAGATGATTTTTCAAAGTTTCCTCTAAAGACTTATTTCATTGATATTGAGGCAGTATGTAAAGATAGATTTCCAGATCCAACATTAGCAGACGTTCCGATTAATGTATTGACTATCTATGATACATTCACAAAGAAATTTTATGCATGGGGATTGAAACCTTATAAAGCTAAGCGAAATGATGTAATATATTATTATTGCAAATCAGAAGAAGATCTTTTGGCGGGTGTTATTGAATTTTTCAAAAAAGATCCACCAGATGTTCTCTCGGGATGGAATAGCGCGGGATTTGATATTCCTTATATCATTAATCGATTAAAGAATATATTCGGTGAAGCTGGTATGAATGAAATTTCACCAGTCAAAAGAACCTACGTAAGAACATTTATTGGTACATTCGGTAAGACACAAGCCAGCTATCATATTGATGGTATTTCGTGTGTTGATTACTTAGATGTATATAAGCGATTTTCATTCGCAAACAGAGAAAGCTATAAATTAGATAGCATTGGTGAGCTAGAGCTGGGCGAAAAGAAAGTAGCTATTGAAAAGGATCTGTATGATGTAATGGTTGATGATTGGGATACATTTATAGATTATAACATTCAGGACGTTAATATTTTAGTAAAGCTAGAAGAGAAATTACAATTTTTGTCACTTATTCGAATGATTTCATATATTGGGTGTACAACATTTGAAGGAGCATTGGGCACACTTGGTATTATTACAGGTGCAGCTGCTATTCGTGCTCGAAAGAAAGGTCAACGTATCTCCACGTTTATTAGAAAAGAAGATGATGGAAGTAGAAATCCTGGTGCCTATGTAGCAGAACCACTGAATGGTTTTCAAGAAGATATTGTATCATTTGACGCTAATTCACTATATCCAAATTTAATGATTTCATTAAACATGTCCCCAGAAACAAAAGTAGGCAAAGTGCTAGAGGCAACAGATGATGAAGTAACCATACAGCATGTGAATGGCCAGGTATTCAAATTATCTAAACCAAAATTCGCGCAATTTGTTAAAAAAGAAGATATATCTATTAGCAAAGCTAAAGTATTGTTTTCACAAAAAAATAAAGGCATTGTACCAGAGATGGTTGATTTTTATTATCAAAAAAGAAAAACAATTCAAACAGAGCTCAAAAAATATAAAAAGGAATATGCTAATAAAGAAGATATAACAAATGATCGCAAATCATTCCTAGAAACAAAGATAACACAATTAAATGCAAAACAACAAAGCATAAAGATCTTCATTAATAGTTGTTACGGTTATTTCGGTAATAAACATGCACCTATTGGTGACGATGATATTGCATCATCAATCACATTGACTGGACAAGCAGTAATTAAGCAGGCTCGCGAAATTGCAAAAAAATACATTTCAAAGCATAGCAATATTATGGATGAAAAGACTTTAGAAACCGTTGCAATATATGGTGATACAGATTCTTGTTATTTATCTCTTAAGTTATTGCCTATTGAATTTAGTAAGAATGGAAAGATTACAAAAGAAGGTTATTTTCACGCTGAAGAATTAGAGAAGTACTTAAACCAAGAAATTCAAATTTGGGCAAAGAATACACTTAATTCAAATGATTGCAGATTAGCATTTAAGAGAGAAGCTATGGCTGATGTTGGTCTTTTCTTAGAAAAGAAACGATATGTTTTGCATGTATTGGATGATGAGGGCATTCAGTGTGATAAATGGAAGTATACTGGAGTAGATGTTGTTAGAACAACGATGCCGCGAAATGTTAAACCATATGTAAAGAAGATTATCGAAACAATGTTAACCACAAAATCATGTGCTAAGACAAATGAAGTTTTAAAAGAAGCTTATGATGTGTTTCAAGCGTTACCTATTGAAGATGTATCCAGAACAAGTGGTATTAGAGGTTACGAAAAATATGCAAATATGTGTCATGACTTCAAAGTAAGTAAAGGTATGCCTAATCATGTTAAGGCTGCTTATTTTCATAATCTCTTATTAGATAAAATGAATCTAACGGGAAAATATGAAAGAATTGCTTCAGGTGATAAAATTAAGTATTTTTATGTCCAGACTCCTAATAAGTATGGAATTGAAAGTATTGGATTTAAGTATGTATTTCCAGAAGAATTTAGATCAGTGTTCTTACCAGATAGGGAATTGTTATTTGAAAAGATTGTATATGCTGCCGTCGAAAGATTTTATCAATGTGTTAATTGGACACCAAGAAAACCAAGTGAACAAGTATTATTTGAATTAGATGATTTATTTGGTGAATAAACTATTGACAATTAAATCAATTTTCCTAAAATATAAAAGATGTCGAAACTAATTTTTATTGACCAAATTGGAAGAACTATTATCGGTGAAGAACAATCTCGTGAAGGAGGTCGTTTACAGGTAAAAAATCCTTGTATGATTAATGTTAATCAATTACAAAATGGACAATTGCAAGTTCAATTGTTTCCTTTGTTTTTTCCTGAATTCCTTTCTGACTCTTCAAGGAGTAGTGGTTCTGTTTTTGATTTTAATCTTGACAACCTGGCTCTTGGGGTTGGTGTAGAAGTAGACGGTCGTTTATTGGAACAATATACACGTATTTGTAACCCACCACCTACTCCTCAAACCAATGAAGAGCCTCCTGTGATTAAGTTGTTTGATGAGTAATTTTGTTTGCTGAGTGTTGTGTGTAAAATCCCGAGAGATTAATCTCTCGGGATTTTTTTGTGCTTTAATTTAATATAAAACATGGACAAAGATCTATTAAAATCATTAGAAATTTTAGACGACGGTAATCCTTTTGCGACCTTTTTATCGCAATCCACTTTATCAGTTATTGATAAATGGATTGATACGGGATCCTATGTATTAAATGCCATTATCTCAGGAAAGATTCGTGGTGGTGGTATACCTTCTGGTCGCGTTACTATGTTATACGGAGAATCACAAACCTTTAAATCTTCTTTGGTTATGAAGATTCTTGCTAATGCACAAAAACAAGGTATGATTCCTGTTATTTTTGATACTGAAAATGCCGTTGATCCAGAGAGTGCTGCACGATTAGGATTAGATACAACAAAGGTAAAATATGTACCAACATTCAATGTTGAACAATGTCGTAATGCTATTCATAAGTTTTTAACATCTGTTAAAGAAAAGGGGCAAGAAGGTAAATTTATTATTGCTATTGATTCATTGGGTAATCTTGAAAGCCAAATGGAACAAGCACGTATTGAAAAAGATTCAGTAGCACCTGATATGGGTTCCAGAGCCCGTGCTATTAAAACTTTGTTAAGAACCGTAACACAGCTTTCTGCTATTACCAAAACTCCTGTCTTAATTACAAATCACCTATATGATAATCCAGCAGAATTACATCCTTCATTAGTAAAGACTATGCCTGGCGGCAAATCAGTTATCTATATGCCTTCTGTATCTGTTCAATTAATGAGAAAGCCAGTTAAAGAAGACGTAGTTAAGTCAGATTCTTCGGGATTAGCTACTTTCCAACGCAATTACGTTGGTATTATTATTAGAGCACTGACCTCTAAGAATCGTTTTATTAAACCATACCTTGAAGGTGAATTGTATGTATCATTTACAAACGGTGCTGATAAGTATCATGGTTTATTAGATTTAGCAGTTGGATTGGGAATTATTGAACAATCAGGTGCTACTTATGCATTCAATGGTGAAAAGTTAGGATATGCAAAGAGCTTTTTGAATAATACAGAATTTTGGGAAAATGATATTATTCCTTTGATTGAAAAGAAAATTGCTGTTGAATGGGCTTATTCAACAGCAGAAGATGCAGAGTCTACTGAAGTAGAGGATGAAGAATAAATAATATCATGCAAAATGATACAGATTTAATCTTCGAAGCATATAAAGAAATCTATTCAGAAGGATGGAAAGACGCAACTGCTGCACTAATGATGATGATTGGTGCAGGAGTAGGTTTCGGTAAAGCTGGTAGTGAAATCAATCAACGCAGTCAGGGTTACCCCTCTTTAACACCACCAGAAATGCAAGAAAAAGTTTCTTCTGCAGACGAAAGATCAATTGCTGATTATCTGGATAAAATGATGCACATCAGTGAAATGAATAATGTACCACAACAACATTTAAATGCTTTAAAAGCTATTTCACAAAATGAAAAGTATTCAGACTTGGCACATAAGGCCGAAAAGATTCTTTCAATTATGAAAGATAGAGCAATGCGCAGTAAAGCAAATGTAGCTGCTATCAAAAATTCATTTAAATAATATTGATATACAATAAAAATTGAGATATAATAACCACATGACTAGTACTCATGTGGTTATTCCTTTTTCAGGCGGCATGGATTCTTCTGTTTTGGTGCATTTAGCCTTATCAGAAGGATATAATGTTCATATTTTATCCTTCAATTACGGACAAAGACATTCACAAGAATTGGATTGTGCTTCTAAACAAATTCAAAAATTGAAGTCTTTATATCCCAATTTGAAGTCATATAAGACCATTGATGTGTCTTATATTAAAGATATTGCACCCACTTCTTCATTGACAAATAATGATATTGAAACACCAGATGTGCGTAAAATTAAAGGTGAAGCACAACCAAAATCATATGTTCCAAACCGTAATATGATGTTTTTATCTATTGCAGCAGCATGGGCAGAATCAATCGGTGCAACAGAAGTTTGGCACGGCGCCGCACAAGCAGATTCATTAGCTGGGTATTGGGATGGTTCACCTGAATTCTTGGAATCTATTAACAATGTTTTATCATTGAATAGAGAAAAAAGAATTACAATTAAAGCGCCATTAATTGAATTAAGTAAAGCAGAAATTATTAAATTGGGTATTAAGAAGAAAGTAGACTTTAGTTTAACATATACATGCTACTCCGGCGAAGAAAAACCAGATGCATATTCAGCATCATCCTCATTAAGATTGCAAGGATTTATTGAAGCAGGTTATAAAGACCCACTTCAATACAAACAACAAGAACAATTAGAAGAAACTTATAGAAAAAGAAATTGTAAGGATATTATCCTCTAAACAATTCTTCCATACGATAAGCAAACTGTTTGCGTTTGATATATTGTTCTTGCAATAAACGATCAGTTTGCTTAGCTGTTAATTTTTTAGATTCTGTATAAGAAGTTAATGCTTTAACAATTTCTTCATACATTTCTGCGACATCATCATTGTCAGTAGTCAGGGGATATAAATTTTCAATTAATTGATCCACAAAATCAGCCGCTGTACCTGCACGTAAAACATCAACAGCTGAAATAATACCTTCTGTTACATCATCATTATCCATAATGATGTTGCTGAATTTTTGTAAAATGGCTGTTACCATTTGAATAGCTTTTAGTTTATCCTCTTTAACGGGCGTTTCATCCTCTAGTTTAATTATTGTAGCTACACCATTTAATTTACTCATTACCTTAGACCACTCATTCACTTTAAAGCGAACATCCGGTGTTTGTTCATCTCCGCCTTTCTTTGCAACATATTCTTCAGCAGGTGCAATTGCTTTATGAGCCCAAATATTACTAGATACATCTTGCATGTAATCAGTTGGTTTAGATTCAATAGATGTTTTTAAATTTTCTACCAAGGTTGCTACGGCCGTATTAATGACTTTTGAACCAAATCCTTTTAATTTCATATCATTAATTTTTTGTAAAGAAATACGGTGCTCAACTACGCCATGACGAATTCTATTTCCAGCGGCATCAAATAACCCCGTTGCTTCCTTTTCAATTATTTTATATTGTTGTGTGAAATCATTAAATGCAAAAAATTGATCAGGTGTATTTTTAATTAAAATCATTCCGTTAATACCGTCATCTGTATTTTCATTGGTGATTAAATTCGCACCTTCAATCTTAAAAGATATATCTGAATCACCTTTTCTCGCAAAGAATATCATATCACCGACTTTAAAATCGGATGATTTGCATGTGAATGCTGCATTAGAAGTTACATTAATTAAACCACCCGCATCAGCACTAGTCAATTCACCACCATTTCTTGGTTCACTATCTTCTTGACCTAACTTTGCTGCGAATTCATCATTTTTATTATTGCAATCACGTATGATAGCAAATCTCAACATTTTAATAATCAATTTATTGAGACGATCGATAGTTCCGGTTTCAATGCTATTCTTATAGTACTTATTAGCATATTGTTCGATATATTTGTTTAATTCACCAAAATAAGCTTCTCTAGCTTCTAAAAGTAATGTTTCGTCGATACGTGATGCCCAACCAGGTGCTCTTAAAATAGACATACCAATATTTATTGATTTTTTTAAAAATAAATGTAATATAGATGCATATTATGTGCGCAATTTACGGCTCAAAAGATAGAACCCTTTTTGATATACTACATGATGTCACTATTGATAGAGGTACATTTGCTTCATCATTTGCCTTTTTAGAGCATAAAAAAAGAAATTTATTCATATCCCGCCATAAAGGACATCCTAAAAAAATGGATAATATAGATCCAGAAAAATTATTTTCTAATTGCAAAAATAAAAATGTAACACATTATTTGGGTCATAATCAAGCTCCAACATCCTCACAACGTGAACATGATACAACTACATCACATCCTTTTGTAGCACATAACTGGGTCGTTGCCCATAATGGAGTCTTAACAAATTATAAAGAAATTAATAAAAAATATTGTGCATGGAATAAGAATCCTGTTGACTCTAGTAATATTCCTCATTTATTTCATGCATTAGAAACAAAGACACCGGATAAGTCAGAAGAAGAAATTATTTGTGATGGTCTCTCTTTATTAGAAGGAACATTTGCATTATGGATCTTTAATGAAAAAACAGGTAATATTTTTATCTGCAGACAAGGCAGTACATTATTTGCAAATGAAAAAGGTGATTTTTGTTCTATTCAATCAAAAAATTGGTTTGAGCTAGAAGAAGGTGTACTTTATAAAGTAACCAGAAAGCTTGAATTGGTAGGCAGCTTCAAAAACACATCTCCATTTTTTACTTTATGAAAAATTTAATTGTTACGTGCACACAAAAGAATAAACATTTTTTTCAAGATACAGACATTAATAAATCTTATAATGACTGCAATCTAAACAAAGATTTTGAATTAGAAGTCTTTTATCAAAACAAAGACGGTTTATCTAAACAATATAACACAATTTTAAATGATTCGAAATACAGTGAATATGAGTGGATTGTATTTGCACATGATGATGTGTATATTGATGATGCTCGACTTTTACAAAAATTAAACGAAGCTAAAAAATTAGAATATGACATTGTGGGGTTGGCGGGTGGATTGAATCCTCGTATAGGTGGAATTAATCTGTGGCATCTAATGACAGATAGAAAAGATCATCGTGGTTTTGTTGCACATCCTGTAAATGAAAAACAAATGATGGTAACAAATTTTGGGCCATCACCTGCTAGAGTAGCTATTATTGATGGACTATTTTTTGCTGTATATCAACCAAAAGCAAAAGAGGCAGGATTTAATTTTAATGAAAATTATACATTCCATCATTATGACATTTCATCTTCAATTGATGCAAATAAAAAGAAATTGAAGATTGGTGTTTATCCTATTAATGTTGTGCACAGATCACCCGGATTACTTTCTGTAGAGAATCCAACATGGAAGACCAGTAACGAAACGTTTATTAAAGAATATAGTGTAAATTCAAAAGAGACCAAATAATATAAAGCATGGATAAAATTGATTTAGATCATTTTGAAAAGATCTTCTGTCTCAAAATGATCACTGATGAAGAATATTTTTCATCAGTTGTTGATAGTACAGATCCGGATTATTTTCGCGATAAGGATGTTAAAGCAATGTTCTTATTGGTAAAAGAATATTTTGAAAAAAGAGATTGTTTGCCCAATCTCTCTGAATTAAAAAATTACCTTATTACACAAGAATTAAAAGATTCTTTTAAGAATGTATTATTGATGATTCAATCATTAGATAAAAATTACAATCATGATGAATTAATCAAGAATACAGAACGATTCTTAAAAGAGAGAGCTGTATATAAAACCATGTTAGATGTTGCTGATAAGTTGCAACAAGGTAAAGCAGATACTTCGTGGGTACTAGATCAATTTGAAAAGACATGCAATATTAATTTGACTACAGATATTGGTTTAGATCTTTATCACAATCCTGAAAAATTAATTAAAGAATTGAATTCTGATGAACCAGTTATTCCTTCAAAATGGGAATGGTTGGATGAAAAGTTAAATGGTGGATTCATGCAGAATGGTAGAGCGTTATACATCTTTGCGGGGCAAGCAAATGTCGGCAAGAGTATTGTATTGGGTAATGTAGCAAAGAATATTGCAGAGCAAGGTAAGACAGTATTACTTGTGACATTAGAAATGTCAGAGATCATGTATGCAAAACGCATTGCTTCGTCAGCTACTAAGATACCTGTAAGAACATTGCGAGAAGAGTCAGAAACATTGAAAAATGCGCTCGAAGAAATTAAAGAGAAGAATCCGCGTGGTCGCATTTTAATCAAAGAATTTCCGCCTTCTACAATTACACCAAATCAACTATCATCATTCATCAAGACATTAAGAAATAAAGGTATTTTTGTAGATGCAGTAGTCTTAGATTATTTGAATCTTCTTCATACACAGTATGGAAATAATTCATATGAAAAAGTCAAACACTTATCTGAACAAACACGCGCATTATCATATGTATACAATTGCCCCTTTATCACAGCAACGCAATTAAACCGTTCAGGATATGATGTAGCAGAACCAACTATGCAATCATTATCTGAGAGTTATGGATTGGCTACTACGGGTGATTTTATTGCATCTGTTTATCAATTAGAAGAAGATGCTGAGCAAGGTGTGATGCGCATAGCTATGATGAAAAATCGCTTCGGTCCTAACTTCGGTTCTTCAGCATTTCGAATTGATTATTCAACACTTACTCTAAAAGAAGATCAGGAAATAGCTTCAATGGTAGATAGTACTGAATCAGCTCGTGATATGTTAGCTTCGTTAGCAGACTAGTTGCATAAGATTCCATTTTGACTATATATACTCATATTCATGAGTAAGGAAGTCATATGGACTAATTATGGACTAGATGGTGCTGGTTGTTGTTTGCTCTTAAAATGGCTTAGGGGAAACGATATTGAAATACAATATACTACACCTAGAAAATTTAGAGATGATTTTCTCAAATGGCAATTAGAAAATAGTCTTACAAAATATTCAAGAATATATATTGCATCATTAGATTTATCAAAATGTCTAGATGTTGCTGATAAGTCCAACTGTGTAATTATTGATACACATAAAACACATAACGATAAAAAGCATTTATATTGTGATGCTAAGACAGCAATAGTTGAAACTAGTTCAACTACAAGATTAATTTTTCGCCTCTTTAAAAATGAATTAATCAAAAAATTAACACCCAAACAAATTAAATTAATTGGGTTAATTGATGATTATATTTCGGGTAAGAACAAATACAAAGAATCAAATTTGCTAAATGCTTTATATTGGGGAGTTAATTCAGATAGATTAAATCAGTTTATTAATCAATTCAATGATGGATATTATGGATTCAATCAACAACAACGCAACGTCATTAACTTGCATATTAAACGCATTGTGAAAGCAGTATCTGAATTAGATATCTTTCAAGGAATAATGCCTGTTAAAGGAAAACGTTATAAAGTTGCAGCAACATTTGCGGAAAACTATTTTCCGGAAATTTCAAATCATTTAATAAATGTTTATGGAATTGATATTGTTATGGTAGTGAACATGACACTTAAAACAGTTTATATGCAACAACGCGTAACATCAGATGCTCCTTTGCATTTGATTGCAGAGAAGTTAATTGAGGGTGGTGGATCAGATAGATATGCAGGGGGTAATTTAACTTCTAAATTTATTGAATTTACAAAAACTTTACAAAAAATATGGTAGCTAATCTTGTTATTGAAAAGAGGGAAATAGAACATAATTTTTTATGTTTCTGTTCATTGATGTGTTTAATATCTGGTAAGAAATTAAATCTACCTAATATTTTTCTTTTATTATTAAAAAATCCCACATACAAACAAATTCTCAAAAAAATGGTATCAATAGACACTGATTATGAATTATTCAAATTGTTTATTGATTTTGATCCTTCTTTAAGCAAAAGCAAATATATAAGTAAGTTCTTGAATTCTAAAGAAGGTGCGTCTATTATAGCTAGTAATGTTAAGCGATTTTGAACAAAGAATATATAATGAGTATTTAAAAACTAGTCGCCAAGCTAAAAACCAACCATATAGATTACGTAAAAATTTTGAAGATATACCACCTGATGTATTGGTTTATCTTAAGAGAATATCTAATATACTAAGAAAATTTCCTAGTATTCATGTTAATGATTATTTCAAAGCACCATATTCCATATATGGCACTGAAGAATATTTTGACCTAAAATATTTTACATCACAAAAAGCAATCAAAGCGTATACACTTTACGTTCAAAAAGAACCAGACTTTGATCCCGATTCTGAAGATATGCTTTTAAAAGTTTTAGACAGTTTAAAATTTTTAAAAGATTTTTTATCTACAAATAATATTTCATTACAACAATATCCATCACACATGACCAATGAAATGAAAAGTTTTATTTTGCATTGGAAAGAAAGAAAAATACATCCTTATGTATTGATTGAGCTGCCCAATGCATTATATTATATAAGACATGAAGATCAAGAGTTGTTGAAATTCATGTTTGGCGAGAATGTCTATGAAAATATACAATTGTATACAAATAGATATTTCTCATCGAAAAAATTAAAAGTATTAATAAAACAAGGATTAAAAAAAATATAAAGAAACCAATTAAAAATATTCAATATGTATACAGCATCAATGTTCCAATCAATCAAGAATGCCTTAGCCAAAGAAGACACAAGCGGATCTTCCTACAAAGACATTCTTAAGTTAGAAGTAGGCAAGACGTACACTGTTCGTTTGCTACCAAATACCAAGAAGCCAGAAGATACGTTCTTCCATTATTATTTGAATGGATGGCAATCATTCGCAACAGGTCAATTTGTTTCAGCAGTTTCATTGCAGTCGTTTGGTGAGAGAGATCCAATTCAAGAAGAGCGTTATCGTATTCTTCGTCTAGGTACGGATGTAGAAAAGAAGAAGGCTGAGAAAGTAAATCGTTCTGAGAAGTGGATGGTGAATGCATATATCATTGATGATCCAACCAATCCAGAAAATAACGGATCTGTTAAGATTGTTCGTTATGGTCGTCAATTAGCAAAGATTATTGATGAAGCTATGGACGGAGAAGATGCAAGTGAATTCGGACCACGTATCTTTGACCTTTCAAAGGGCGGTTGCAATCTCAAGATTAAGGTTGAGAAGCAAGGTGAATATCCATCTTATGTTTCATCTCGTTTTACTTCACCAAATGATTTGGGATTGTCAGATGCAAAGATTACTGAGTTGTATAATTCAGTTCATGATCTCAAGAAGATTGCTGGTGTTAAGACAGCAGATGAATTGAGAGAGCTTTGGGAAGAGCATTTCCTCTGTAAGAGTTCAGTTTCTTCAGCTGCAGCGCCTGTCGAATCTATTCAAGCAACAGTTTTAGCAGAACCAACGACAGTAACAAAGACATCTACTGCATCAACAGATGACGATGATATTCTTGACGATGCAACGGTTCAAGAATTGTTGAAAGGATTAGACTAATATGGATGAAGATGTGAAAGATATGTTGCAACAATTCATAGGTCAAACCTATGGAGAGATTGCAAAATTAGATCAGAATATTGTCGGGAGGGCGTCACATTTGCGCCCTCAGGGACATGAATTCAAAAATGTCGCAACGAATATTCTGACTAATATTGGTACACCTGCAACAACGGCACCCGCCCCACAACAAAGTGTACCTGCACCCAGAGCTGTTATTCAACCAACAGCTACTATGCCCAATACCGGACAATTAGAATTTGACTTCGATGATTCTGCTACTGCGAAAAATATCTTTTCAGCGCTTAAGAGAATTGAAGATAAATTGAATCATATTAGTAATAAGTTGCAAAAATTAGATTAGTAATACAATTATTACATGAAATTATCTTTTAAGAATAAAAATAGTTTTTGTAATAATTTCCTTTCTCCTATTTCGAGGCTGTCAGACTTAGCAATTCTGACAGCCAGAAATAATGAAATTATTTCATTAAACAAAACAGCGGATAACAATAGTATTCTTTATGCTAAGTGCTCAGATGTTACATTAGAGGGCGATCAACAAGTATCGTTAAATATTCCCGACGTAAAGAAATTTATAAAAGCTTTTGATTGTATTGAAGATCAAAATATCGAGCTGCATTTAAATTCAAATAATATCGAATACAAATCACCAAAGATAAAATTTAAATATCATTTGTTAGAAGACGGTATTATTGCACCGGTAGGATTATCTTTGAATAAAATTCAATCATTTGATTTTGATGTAGAATTTAATATCGATATATTAACATTTCAAAATTTATTAAAATGCAGCACATTTAATAATAGTGAAAAAATTTATTTTTATTCAGAAAATGGTGAGATTCATTGTGAATTGACAGACAAGAGTAAACATAATGTTGATAGCTTTACAACTGTATTGGCTGATACATTTCAAGGCAATGCATTAACAAAACCAATGCCGTTTTTGTTTGATGTTGTTCGTAGTATTTCTACTTTAAGATCAACAAAATTGCAATTCAAAATTAATTCAAGCAAAGGTATTTTATGTGTTGAGGTTGAAGAACCTGGTTATTACCTCAAATATATTACAACAGCAAAAGTGATTTAATCTTTATACCACTTATATAATAAAAATGAATAAGAGACAAAAAAATAAAATATCTACGCCTGGGTATTTTATAAAAAGACTCAGAGATTGTGGGTTTAGTGTAGTCCGTATATTTCAAAAATATGGACCCCATGATCCCCGCCGATGGACAGTATTAATTGATCCGGGCCGAGCCTCGATCTTTGTTACGTGTTTTACAAATAAAAGTTTTATTGATGAGATTTTCTTTGAGCTAAATGATGGAGGTATCCTATTTCCCAAAAACTTTTCTATATCAACACAATCCATTGAAGTAATTGTATCCCATTTAAACGAGAAAAATATACAGACAATTGATGAAAAAAGCCCATACTATGTTAAAAAGAATAAATAATTCTATGGGCGAAAATCCCGATGATAAAAAGAAAAGAACACCAAAAAATTCTGACAAAATCGGGAAAGATCAAATCAAACAGCTCTTAAAAGAGGCTCTGCAAGCTGATTTGTTGGAGCGTTCTCGTAAATCAGCTGACAATAAAATAGCTATTTCATCGACTCTGGAAGAGTTTATGAAATGTTTTATTGTTTTGGGATATGATATGAACGGCAATCCTATAAATTTAATTCACGCAAATAGTCAACAAGATGCAGATTCCCTTTCTACAGCGGTTAATAGATTCTTTATGCAAAATAATAGCCCCGATGGTCTTTAAAGTTCCTACCAAAGGAACAACCTTCGGTGTTTTAGCGGGTGATCATAAAGGAAAAATGTTTGTTTTGATCGAAAGCAGTATATCAAAATGTGAATTTTTGACATTACCGGATATCAAAAATCAAACAGTATCTAAATTTGATTTGAAACAGGGCATAAAGAATAAAATTTTAGAAAAAGTAGAGATCTTGCCATATGATCTATATGTTTTTTTGAAAGAACAATATTTGTATAATAAAAAACATAAATAGAATATATGGACTTCGTTAAAGCAGAAAGAATTGTGTCTCCCATTTCTGGTCAACCCGTTAACCCCCGAATTATCGAAAGAAAAATGGGAGACAAAATTTTTGTTGAAGCTCATTGGTATGATCCATCATCGGGCACTTTTATCAGAAAAGGTTTGATAAAGGTTTTAGACGCAGAAACTGGTTCTGATATTTCTTATTCTTGTAAATTTAATTAAACCCCTTATCATAAGGCATGATCATATTGCCTGAAGAATATATAGCACAAAAATTCTTCCAACATGCAGGGGCACCAAAACACAATCGTTTTAATAAAACGTATGTTGGTTCTTGTCCTATTTGTAGAGAGGGCAAGTCTTGGTTAAAGAAGCAACGTTGTTATTATATTCCAAAAAATAACAACATATATTGTCATAATTGTGGCTGGAGTTCAACACCACTTTCTTGGATACAAGAAGTGACGCGTATGTCAATTTTTGACATTAAAAAAGAATTAGAGAATTACTCTACTATATCATTAGATGATATTACAACGGAAAAGAAAGAGATTATACAATCAGCAACATTACCGGAAGATTGTATAAATTTATTTGACGAACAACAAGTTGAATATTATAAAGAGGAAACGGTTGTAATCAGAGCATTGGAATTTATTCATGCTAGACGATTAAATGAGGCAATCAATCGCCCTAAAGCATTTTATATATCATTAACAGATCCGGTTCATAAGAATAGATTGGTTGTTCCATTCTTTGATAAAAATAATAAGATAGTGCATTATCAAACAAGAACCATCCTCTCTGCGGACAATAAGTTAAAACCTCGTTATATATCAAAAATTAATAGTGAAAAGACATTGTTTAATATTGATCAGATCAATGATGATAATGAGGTTTTTATCTTTGAAGGGCCGTTTAATTCATGTTTTACAAAAAATGGAATAGCGGTCGCAGGTATTCAAGATGAATCAGAAAAATTATTTTCAACAAAGCAACAAGATCAAATTAATTCATTATTATTAAAGGATTATATTTGGGTACTTGATTCGCAATGGATTGATGAAGCTGCTAAAAAGAAAAGCCAAATTCTAGCCAAAAAGGGTGAGACTATTTTTATATGGCCTGAGAATGTTGGTAAAAAAATAAAAGACTTCAATGACCTAGCTATTTCATTAAAAATAAATGAAATTCCAAAAGAATTTATAAAGAAAAATTCTTACAGGGGATTAGCTGCTGAGATAAGATTAAAAGCGATGTATTAAACGCCTTTGTACTTAGGATCACCAGAAGATGCAATATAACCATTTAGGATTTCTTTAAACCCTGCTAACTCACGTGCAACTAATGCAATCTTTTTTGTTTCTGATGTCTTTAGTGATCCAAACAAACTTTTTTCATGTGCTTTTGATAGTTGTGATTGGATAGAATCAGGTCCCTGACCATTCAAAAAATTTGTAAATTCAGATATTTTTCCAATCCATTCGTGAAGCCTTTCTACCATAGCAACATTGGCTTGAGCTGCAGCAATTGAAGCTTGCTGTGTACTAGCCTCAATATCAAAATCAGACACATCAGTACCCTTATCCAAAGTTGATGCCATAGCTTCAGAATCTGAAATTTCCACACCATCATCTTCATTTAAAACTTTTTTAAATGCACTTTCAAATAAGTTACTCATGCATTTATTTATTCAAGAATGGTAAATAATTTTGTGAGAAGACGTTTTTTTAATGAAGATAGTACTATTGCCGATGCTAATCGTAATGTAACAGGTATTGGTCCTGATGCATCTGATTCTTCTCTCACCGATTTAAAAACACAAATTCCTTCTGCAGAAGGCACGCCTAAAATATTGCCCCATCAATTCCAATCATCAGTGATTATTCCGCAAATAGCAAATTATATTGTAGAATTGAAAACGCTATCTGACAAAGTAAGTGATTATAGTAATTCAGATACTGCTTCTGAATCAAAGAAAGTAGTCGCACAAAAATTAATCGAGCGCATCAATAAAATCAATGCTATATTTGCACAAGATATTATTAAGTATCTTGACAAATTATCATTTTGAAATATTATATAAGAATGTTACGTGGTGTAATTGTTCTTTTATTAATATCTGGTACAATATCTTTTTTATTTGCTAACGATATAAAAACATTTTTGGGTTGGTTATTCTGCCTATCTATGTTACAGATTATTTTTTATAATATTTGGAATACTATTTTAAATGTTATAAACGAAAAGAATCAAATTGATATTCTCAGAGAATATTCTAAGCAAGGTTGTAATGTAAAGTGCCCTTGTGATAAAGCAATTGATAATTTTATTCCTATCAGATTAAATGAAGACAATTCATATAAGTGTCTGGACTGTAATAAAAATGTTCGTGTTGATGTCGATGTCAAAACATTTCTCCAAACAGAACCCGTAAAATTAGAAAAATCAGAAGCCTTTAACATTATTTATAAAGAAAATGGAGACGCCGTTTAATTCAAAAGAATTGCAAAATGCAGAAGAAAAAATTTCTTCACCAACCCATCAACACGAAGCAAGAATTAAAAAACAAGATTTATTGGGGTTATTTGAAAAATTTTCTTTACAACAATCACATAATGCATACCGCGCATTTCAACAGGGTTATAGTCTTTCTAAAAAATCATCTAATAATGAGCTATTAGCAAATTTGAACCTTTCGATTGAGAGTTATCTGATTGATAATTTACCCGATGAAGAAAAGAAAGTTTCCAATAAAAAAATTAATCTATACTTTAATGCATTAGAGAAAATTGTAGACATCATAGTGCATGATTATAATAAAAGCTTTGATCATAATTTGATTTACTTTTTATTAGGAAACCTGTTAAAAAATATACATGAATAAAAATATCGAAGTAACAATTGGTGATCACAAGATGTCTGTAGAAACGTACGCACGTTGGCTTTGTTTGATTGAAGCTTTGGATATTGTTACTAAGACTGCAGAAGAACACAATATTGATTTGAATAAAAGGAATGATTGGATTAAACCATTAGATTTTCAAAAATATATTGTAGAACGTGCACCAGCTATGATTCATGATGTAAAGGTAGAAGAGTACATCTATGATCTCGAAATTCTTAAGGAAGAGGATTTCCGTAGCAATGAAAGTCTCGTATCGACAATTTAAAATCATCACCTCCTTGTATAGGGGATGCATATGACATCCCTATATACATTTTAGTAGGACTTAAAAAAGTAGATAGGGTTTGTACTTCAGATACTAATTTATAATTAAATTCTGAATCACAGTAAAATACTTTGAAAATATTGCCTTTATTTGTCAATTGAAATCTTAATGTTTGCCAGTTTGTATTTTTTATATAGAAACTAGTCATTTCTTGCGAAGTAAGATATTCAAATGTTGTATCTTTTCTAACAGTCAAAGAATTAAATTTAGGAGCAGCTAAACCGGTAGAAAATCCATATGCGGAAGTACCAAAATATCCGGAATTGTCAAACCCCGCAACTAAAAAATTACCATCAACTCCATCATTTAAAATTGTAGAGCTCGGGCCGTAACCCATACCATAATTTTTACCACCACCCGTTTGTGCAGAAAGATAATTTAAAAATGTCGTAAACCCAGCTCCTCCTAAACCTGTACGCCTATCTTCTATTTTGTAAGAGAATGACCAAATAATATCTTTCGATGCATCGAAAGCTGAAATACAAGTAAAATTCATTCCCGTTGACATTAAAAGTATTTAATAGGTGTAAATATTTTCAATGTCCGGTAATGCACGATTTCATGATAAATTGCACAGATCTAATCACCACACATTATCTACAGCTGGTTTACTAGATAGTGCGTATGATCCCATTGCTTCGCCATCTCACCCATTTCAAGGCGATTTTATTTTAAATGGCAATTTATCAGCATCCGGTAATTTATCAGCTGATGAATTATTTTTTTCATTTCCAAATGTAGCTGGAATATCACCAAATACTACGGATATATCATACCTATATTCTACTACTACTACTAATAGCTCGAAATGGCAATCTACATTTAATAGTCTATGTAGTATGTCTGCGAATTATGATAATTCATTTACATGGGTAAAAAACAATTCATCAAACATGCATGTTGATAGATTGGGTATTGATACGGATATCAACACATATCCATCTAATATAAAATTAGCGGTACAAGGTGATACAGTAATATACGGGAACCTATCTTCTTTAGGTTCTACTACTTTAGTAAATTTGACATCTAATAGCACAGATGCATTATCTGTTATAAGTCCGGGATTTAATTCAGCCCTTTATATAGATCAACAGGGAGGTACCTTACCCGCAATCAATTTAAAAAATAGTGGCAGTGGGCCTATGATGGCATTAATAGGCAATGGAAATGTGGGCATAGGTGAAATCTCACCGCCGGAAAAGCTTACAGTTGCGGGCGCAATATCTGCAAGAGGAATAATATATGCCTGGCAAGGCAACAGTGAACAATGGAATCAAAGTAATACAACGATTCAAGCTTATTCCGGCAAATGGCAAAGTAATTATAATACAGTTAGTAGTTTGTCTAGCGGGTGGTCTAGTAGCTATACGACATTAATTAATAATTCAAGTAAATGGTCAAATGCGTATAATACGTTAACATCAAATTCAGCAACGTGGAATATAACTTTTAGCAATTTAAATGCCAATAGCGCTAACTGGGACAGTGTTTACAATACTGTCGGTATTACCAGCGCTAATTGGGCATATGATGGATCTGATATAAAAGCTTTATCATCTAATTGGGAAAATACATATTCAACAGTGAGTACTAATAGTGCTATATGGAGTAGCGGCATTACATTAGAAGATGTGCAAGATAGTATAAATGGAATGCTATCTGCCGGAGCTGGGATTGCTATTAGATATGATGACCCATCTAATAAATTAGAAATAAAATCTACAAACGCTGCAAATTTATCAACTTCTACAGGACTAGTGGCCGGCGCATATGCACTTGCTTATGATACAAGAAGAATTGAAACAGGTTCTTTAAAACAATCCGGAAATCAAATTTTTATACAAAATGGTGTTTTTTATACAACGGGATCTGATTCAACTATATATACAACCGGTGCTGGATCTCATATATATACAAATAGTGGTAATATTTCATCGACGACAGGTAACCTATACTTAAGTACTGGGAATGTATCGGCTAAAAATGCATTTTTCAAAACTATTAGTGCAGCAGATAGTTTATTTGTTAATGGTAAAAACATAGGTGTAATTGATTTGTCTTTTTTGGGCGGATTATCTTCTAATTGGCAAAATACTTATAGTACAGTTAATACCAATAGTGCTAATTGGAACTATCAAGGATCAGATCTAAAAGCCTTATCAAGCAATTGGCAAAATAGTTATACAACAGTTAATACCAATAGTGCAAAATGGCAAAATACTTATAGTACAGTTAATACCAATAGTGCTAATTGGAACTATCAAGGATCAGATCTAAAAGCCTTATCAAGCAATTGGCAAAATAGTTATACAACAGTCAATACCAATAGTGCTAATTGGAACTATCAAGGATCAGATCTAAAAGCCTTATCAAGCAATTGGCAAAATAGTTATACAACAGTCAATACCAATAGTGCTACGTGGTCGTCGTATACAAATTATATTAATTTGAAATCATATTCGGAAACGTCAACCGCGCCAACTATTAATAGCAATATTGTGACATTAAATTTAGCTCTAGGTACAATTTTCAATATAACACTCGCGAGTAACATTAATAGTTTCAATTTCCTAAATATTCCAACAGGTGTGAATTCATTAATGTTAATATTAAAACAAGACAGTACAGGCGGTAAAACGGTATCATGGGTGCTGGGCGGCGGCAAAACTCTTAGATGGAGCGGTGGCGCACCGACTATAACATCTACAGCGAATGCTACTGATATTTATTCGTTTATGAGTTTAGATGGGAATATATGGTATGGATCCGTAGCTGGTAAAAACTTCGTTTAAAAATCACCACCTTGTACTACATCAACATCGCGTTGAATAAAGTCATTCATGGTATTATTGATATTATTTTTGACAATATTTTTTACTTGATTTATAGCAACAGAAGGAGGTTGCACAATTTGTGCTCCGTCTCCTCCTTCACCTTCTTCCGGACCCACTGAAAACCCTCCATATATGTCTGTGTTATTAACAGACATATCAAAATATAGTTTACTTTCTTCATCCGTACTTCCCGGATAACTTTTTCTTGGTGATGGTGATGAACCTGGTATAGACATAAATTAAAAATCTCCTCCATCGTCGAATGGATCTTCAATGGGCAATTCATCAACACCGCCATCCAATGCATCTGCACCGTCACCCACATAATCCCCCAACTCATCAGGGAAATTGACTCCCACTAAATTTTCTATATATGATGCAGGTATATTTACATTTATAGGATCTTCAGTAATATTCGTTGATAACAATCCAGCAAATGTATCATCATATACTTGTTCATTCTTCGATTCACCAGATATACCAGGTTGGAACGAATATTCTAACCGTTTAGCGGCGACGCGCCATGTGTAATGACCACCTAGCGGATTGATGTCAGATATATCTTGGTCTCTTCTTTCGGTAATAATAAAATAATTACCTGCTCTTTCATGAGGTCTGGTACTACCATATTCTTTCATGCAGAACACGTCACCAGCTTTAGGCTCTATAGATTGATTTAGACTTGTGTATACCCAATCATCTTCGAAAATCCTTTTATAACCTTGTATAGAAACGAATGCAGTTATTTCATCTTCAGCATTAAATCCAAATTTTGATAATGCTAAAGATGACTCATTTAAATTAATAATCATCTTTATTACGTAAGGCCCGTGATACACCATGGTTGGTTGTTCGCCATATAAATTATCTGCACTAATAGGTTGGTACGTATTAATATAATAATCTACTTTTTGACCTAAAAGATTTATAGACTCTTCAACAGAATTTTGAATCAATTGCATGTCGGGCTGCAAACGCGTTTTGTCGTACAGTTCATAACATAGACTGCCGTTTCCTGCTCCCGAATAATAGCATGTATAAGTAGACATATTATTTGTTTGTCAATACAAATTGACCAGTATTATTCATTGATAAAAAAATTTGATTTGTTGAATCACCTGATCTACCCAATGCTACTTTTTCACCCTTTTGTGTTGGAAATTTATGCTGAGGATATTTCTTTACGAGATAGTTTTTAAATAAAGGAGTTACAACTAAAAATGAAGCTACTCCTGAACGTAAATTTTTCAAAGCTTCTTCAAATTCATTTTCACTTTTGTTTACCGCATAGGTCATATTTGGTTTTGTTCCGTCAAAACCCGCAAATGCATTTGTATGAAAAGGATTGCGTTCACCTTTTCTATTTTCAAAAAAGAATTCCTTAAAAGTAGGAAACATAATATTATTTATGTTTAAACAAAAAAAGAGACTCTATTTTCATAGAGTCTCTTAAAGATATTATAAAAATTTAAATTAAGAACCGAATATTGTTCCTGCTGTACTGAATCCAGCTACTTTATTGCTTTTGCTTTGAAAGGTATCAGCTTTAGCACCGAGTGGTTTTGGTTCGGCTTGAAGCGGTGCAACACTGCCAGTGTGCGCTTTTCCACCAGCTGCTTTATACTTAGATGAAACCTTATTGTCTCGTTTTTGAAGTGTTTCGGGCTTTGCTCCAAATGGCTTTGGTTCGGCTACTACTTCAATAGATTCACCCATCGCGCCTTCACCTTCTTCTTCTCCTTCTTCCCCGCCTTCGCCATCTAATTCACCTTCTTCTTGCCCTTCTTCTTCACCTTCTTCACTAACGCCACCCATGGCTCCTTGGATAAGGTCAATGAGTTTTTCAGCAGTTGCACGATCAAGTGTAATAGTGACTTGGTCGCCACCAACATCTTCACCGCCCATATCATCACCAACATCAATACCCAAATCTGCAGCGTCATCACCGCCACCAAATTCAGAACCGGACATTACATCTTCAAATAGTCTGTCGAATAAAAACTTACTCATATTGTTTGTATTTATACTTTCTTTTGCTACTTTTTCACAAGAGTCGCAACTTTCTTCCCTTTTTGAGAGATCAGTTTCTTTTGGTGTTGGTACTCCCATAGATGCTACTCCTTTTTTACCAGCAACTGTTGGTGGCGTCATATATGGATGAATCTTCTTATCAGAGGCTTTCTGAAATGTTGGTGTGTCATTTTTGTTCATATAGGTAACTATTTATACATGGCAAGACAAAAAGTCTATTTGAATAATCCCAATTTGCCGACTGTCGACGCACAGTTTGATTATGGCATTGAAGAGATTAAAGAAATTAAAAAATGTCAAGATAATATCTTACATTTTGCTGAAAATTATTTTTATATCATCACAGATGGAGACAAAATAAAAATACCACTTCATACATATCAAAAAAAATCATTGCGCATGATGAGGGATAATCGCTTTTCATTGTTATTATTTGCCAGGCAAAGTGGTAAAAGTACTATCTCTACTATCTATTGTTTGTGGACAGCTTGTTTTAATGAACATCAGAATATTTTGATTGTGGCGAACAAAGAAAGCACGGCAAAAGAAATTTTTAAACGAATACGGTTGGCTTATGAAGAGTTGCCTAACTGGCTTAAGCCGGGTGTTAAAGAATATGGTAAAGAGTCCATGGAGCTAGCTAATGGATCTCGCATAGGTATTACTACAACAACAGGATCAGCAGGCCGCGGTAGTTCAGCTAATTTATTATTTGTCGACGAAGCGGATTGGATTGAACCACATTTATTAGAAAGTTTTTGGGCTTCCGTATATCCTATAATTTCAAATTCTAAAAAATCTAAAATTATTATGGCGTCTACGCCTAGAGATACATCTGGGCTGTTTTTTAAATTATATGACGGCTCAGTAAAAAATGAGAATAGTTGGGTGAATATGAAAGTACCTTGGTATGATGTACCTGGTCGCGATGAAAAATGGAAAAAAGAAACTATGGGTTCATTAGCATCACCAGAAGATTTCTTAAGAGAATTTGAATGTATTTTTGATGAAGTGGGTGAATCTTCAATTAATGCATCGACCTTTGATTCTTTAAGAACTAAAGCATCACCACCCGAATATGTTTATATGGAAGGCTCTTATAAAATATGGGAGCTGCCAAAAGATGGAAAACTTTATGTTGCTGGTGTGGATGTAGCTGAAGGAGTAGGCAAAGATAATACAGTAGTTCAAATTCTTGATTTAACAAATTTGAGAGCTATTAATCAAGTTGCAGTATACACCTCAAATACAATATCTCCTATTGAGTTTACTAGTAAATTACATGAGATACTGCAACAATGGGGATCACCTTTATTATTAGTTGAACGAGATAAATGTGGTGCACAGGTAGTTGATAACTTACGAAAAGATTATCTCTATGAAAATATAATATCATATGGATTCAAAGAATTGAATCGCAGTACAGTACCATTGGGTGTTGTTTGCCACACAAATACAAAATATGATAATGTTACTAATCAAAGATATTGGATTAACACTATTGATGCTGTACGTATAAATGATTTGCAGACGGTAGAAGAGCTTAGGGATTTCGTTCGTTTGCCTAACGGAACATGGAAAGCAAAACAAGACAAACATGATGATAGAGTGATGTCATTAGGATGGGCTTTGTTAATATTGCATGAAAAATTGATTTCGAAATATTTTGAGGTGATAGCAACAGATGAAAATAACAAACCAGCATCTATCAGACCTTATGATTGGGGGGTGGGTGCTACAAAGAATCCAAATTCATTTTATATGAATGAAAATGACAGTGGTGTCTATAATGTTATACCGACCATGTTTGGTAATCAGATGTATATTGATAACGATTTAAATGATATGATGCAATCTGGATGGAAACCTCTGCAATGATAAATAGAAGCATGAGAAGCTTTAAAGATTATTTTATTTTAATGGAGAATGCTGATACCACAAATAAGCATTTGACTCATCTAGATGAATTAGTTTTAAAGAAGGGAAAAGAAGGAGCAATTAAAACATTGCAATATATTTCTGTTTTATTGGATATGTTAAAAAGTAATACAGATAGAAAGATTAACATGACAGTAAAAATTGATGGCGCGCCCGCAATCGTATGCGGTAGAGACTCATACGGCAAGTTTTTTATATCAACAAAAAGTGCATTTAGTAATGATCCAAAACTTTCTTATAGTGTAGCAGACATAAGAAAGAATCACAATGAGGCACCTGGGTTAATTGATAAACTAATATATGCATTTAATGTACTTAAATCAACAAATTTTGATGGTGTTTACCAAGGTGATCTCCTTTTTTGGCCCGGTCTTATTCAAAAATACGTAATTTCTGGAAAGGAGTATATTGGATTCAGACCAAATACTATTCTTTATACATTTCCAATTGATTCTGCAGAAGCAAAACAAATATCTAATTACAAGATAGGAGTAGCATTTCATACAAAATATGACCCCAGTATAGATGAAGAAGGCAAACAACGATTTGTTAATAAAAAATTTGGTGTGTCGGTTGACCATTTAAAATCCAGTACTGCCTATATCATAGATGCTTTATTCGATAATAAAGCAGGTACTATAAGCTTAACAGAAGAAGAAACAAATTTTATTCGAAGAACAATGCAGAACGCCGAATCACACATTAATTTAATAAATTTTTCCTACCTCGAAAATAAAATTTCTGATTATATTAATATATTTTTGAATTCAAAAATCAAAGAAGGAGAGTTTTTATCTGACCTTCGTTATTCATTAAATGATTTTATTCAATGGTTGACTGCAAGATTAGATAAAGACATTGAATCGGTGAAGCGAAAGGAACCGAAAATTGCCTTAAAAGATCAAACACTGAAGCTTTTAGATAAGAATGCTGATACTATTTTGCATTTATTTAATTTTATCAGAGACGTCAAACAAATTAAAGATATTTTTATACAAAAATATAATTCTATATTGCAAGGTGCTGTCATGGGCACCTTCTTAGTAATGCCTAATGGCGACATTAAAGTGACAAATCCGGAAGGGTACGTTGCTTTTGATCAGGATCAAAACGGTGTCAAGTTTGTTGATCGATTAGAATTCAGCAGAGCCAATTTTCTTTTGCCTAAAAAATGGGTGGATACAAAAGAAACAACATCAATTGAATAATTATGATAGGAAATGAAACAACTTCTAATGATCAAGCTATTTTAAATAAAGCTTTAGGTGATAAGTTTCAGATGTATTTTGATATACCGCCGTTATTGAGAAATATTAATAAGAGATTTGAACGAAAAAGTACATCTATTTCATTAGACACAATGGCCTTTTCTATATATGGCGCCATCGTACCTACCATAAATGTGCCTTCAGTTGACTTGGCATATAGTGGCTCGCCCTTTAGTATAACATCTCATTCACATCCAAAGTATGATCCACTAAAAGTAAACTTTACTGTTGATAATATGTTTAATAATTATTGGGTCATATATACATGGTTAAATGCTTTAAGAGAGGCACAAGAAGGGACCTATGCAACTTCATTAAGATGCAATAATATATCAGAAGCGGTTGGTTCTTTGGGCGAATACGGTACAGATATTACCATAGTAGCTAAAGATGAATTTAATAATGATGTCATAAAATGGATATATAAAAATGCATTTCCCACAACTTTAGATGGAATATCATACACATATAGACAGTCTAATGAAATTGAATCATCATTTACTTTTGCTTTCTCAGAACTATATTGCTTGCTAGTATAAAAAAGGACTCAAAAAAAGTATAAATAAGTCCTATATGAGAACTATTCAGTCGCCCGGCGTTGAAATTCGCGAAGTTGACATTTCACAGGTAGCATTTCAACCAACCGGTACAAATGTATTTCTAGCAGGATTTGCACAACGAGGACCAACAGATGAAATAATTCAAATCACCTCTATCCAGGAATTAGAGCAAGTATATGGAGCACCTGTAACTCCTGCGGAACGCTATTTTTATCATTCCGCAAAGCAAATTATAACAGATTCAAACGCATCACTGTATGTAAATCGTCTTCCTTACGGACCTGGTGCCGGATATGGTTATGGCTCATCTTACGGCGCATTAGTATATCCTGTTGTTACTTTAGAAACAGACAATTCAACAGTAGTATGGCGTGTTACTAAGTCTATTGCTTCGTCTGCTTTTGATTTAGGTACTACAGATCCCACAATAGTTGCAACTGCTAGTTTTAGTGATACAGATTTTATTTATTTGAGTAGTAACGGCTTGCAATTCAGTGACACGGGATATGCAAAATTAACGGATCTTGAATATAAATCATTAATTGCCGGACTTACAGCATCTTCAATAGCTGCTGTATCTGCACTAACAGATGTTAGTACATCTTTCTTCTCTGCCGGCGAAGTAACAAAAACAAATAACATTGCAGTATCTGCGGGTACTTACGTACTAGGTGCGCCGAAATTCTTTGAATTGACGCTCGATCAATATAATGCTGTCATTGAAGGGACCGCATTTAGCTGGTCTACTACCAGCACTGATGTATCATTAATTACATCTGTTGCAGATTTCGGCAAGGCAGGACTCATTCTTTTGAATAAAGGACAAACAGTAACAGAATCAAACGCAGAAGGATTCTATGCAGCTATTACCGATAACACAAATGCCGAGCCAACTACAGACCATGATAGTATATTAAAGGCTTATACTATTACACAAACAGCACCTTCAGTTGGGTTATATGGTACTGGATTCACAGAAATTCCTTCAGAGCGATTGAATTTCTCTCTTTCCGGAGGTTCTGACGGCGGTATTGTTCGCGACGATTCGAATCTTTCATATAATCTCGAAAGAACATTCTATAACTTCCCTGATTCAACTTCTGAAAAGTTTGATGATACATTATCAATCAGTATCTATAAGCTTCGTAGATCAATTTACACCCCTGATGCCATTAAGATGGATTATATCTTAGAGAGAAATCATATTGGTTCACTAGATTTCAATCGCAAAATACAAGATGTAAACGGTGGTGAAGCTGTTTCTTATTTCATTTCGGCACCACAAAAAGAAAGTCGTGCCGTTAAAATCATCGTAAATGATTATATTACTAATAGAGGCGGCGATACATGGTTAAATGCTGTGGGTGTACCTAATAAGAAGATTCGTTTATATAGTAATTCAGCAGTAAAAACACTAGCAAGCGACAACACAACAGGAAAACGTTTCGGCGGTTACTACTTGGATTATGTTGGGTTAGCTGCTTCTTTTAATACTAGTGATGCTCTATACGCAACAGGTCCGTATACAAGTTTAGATATTAAAGCAAAGGACATGGGTAATCTACCAGTTAAGATTGAAAATGCGCTTTATAAAGTAGAAAATGATGAATTATTTGATCTGGATATTGTTGTTGAAGGTGGATTAGGAACCATATTCACAACTTGCTGCGCCAACCAAGTAACATACTTTGATGACACAGTAGTATCAGAAAATTTTGCAACCGGATTGAATCTTTTGAAGACTACCGGTGAATATGTATCACCAGTAGATGCTACACAAGATTTAAGGGCACTATACAACACAATTTTCCAAAAATTTGATACATTCTGTTCACAATCCCGCAAAGATTGTATGTTCATTGCAGATCCATTGCGCCAAATTTTTGTTAAGGGTGAGAATAGTAAGGTATTACCCAATGCAAATAATTCATTCTCACGCGATATCTATACATCATTAAAACATTTATTTGAACTCGCTAATTCGAATTATTCATGTACTTACGGCAACTGGGCAAAAATTTATGATGCTGTAGCTGGATTAAATGTGTGGGTGCCATTCTCAAGTTTTGCGGCAACAAGTTTTGCTAATACAGACTCTAATTTCTACCCGTGGTATGCGCCAGCTGGATTTACCAGAGGGCGTGTACGTAATGTTTTAGAACTTGCAGTAGCTCCTAAACAAAAAGAAAGAGATCAATTGTATAAGATTTCAGTAAATCCTGTGGCATTCTTCCCCGGTGATGGCATTACTATCTTTGGCCAGAAGACCATGCAACGCCAACCAAGTGCATTTGACCGCATTAATGTAAGAAGAATGTTCTTATATCTTGAAAAGGCCACTAAGAAGACTGTTAAGTATTTCGTATTTGAACCTAATACGACATTTACACGCACACGTCTCGTGAATGCATTAAACCCAGTATTCAATTTTGCTAAGTCTACAGAAGGAGTAACAGATTACATGATTGTATCTGATAAGAGAAACAATACACCGGATTCAATTGATAATAATGAATTGGTTGTTGATATCTATATCAAGCCAGTACGTGCATCTGAGTTCATTTTAGTTAACTTTATCGCGACTAGAACAGGTGCTAGCTTCAATGAATTAGTAAGTGGACCTCGTCTCTAATAATTATTAACCCATAAATAAGTATATGGCAGACACAACACAAACAATTAGGGGGTTTTATGACAGAGCAGCGGTAGCGGACTTCGCGCGTGATTATCTATTTCGCGTGATGATGATCCGCACTGGCACAATGTTTCTAGGTGAAGAAGAGCTAGTTTATGTAAAAACAGCTGCATTGCCAGGTAGAAACATTGAAAATGAGCAAGTTAAGTATATGGGAATGAATTTTAACATTCCTACTATAGCAACGTACCCAAATTCTGATGCATTTCCATTAACATTCTATTGTGATGCTAATTCACTCATTAGAGAACGATTAATGGCAGAAACACGCGCTGTGTTTAATGATGCAACTAGTACAGGTACTTACAATACACCGGATAGAACAAATTATATTGAGCTTCTTCAGTTAGACAAGAAGCTCAATCCTGTAATGCAATATACATTATTTGGTGCTTCAATCCGTAATGTCGGAGAAATGTCATATGAAATTGCTGAAGGTACTGGTGGTGTTAAAACATTTGATGTTACGTTTGCTTACCATTTCTTTGAAGAAAAACGTCCTGGTGAGTTTGCAGTAGCAAACTTATCCAATGCATTCCCGAATATTAATGCATTCTTGTCATAACTATTATAAATGGCAGAGAATATATATTCATCTCGCGAACATTTCTTAAATAATTTGTCTGTATGGGGGACCGATGTCCCCCTGCAAACACAATGGGTGGTACGAATAGCGCCTAAAAGTGATTTATTTCAATTTTTTAATGAAATATCACGTTTTTTTACTGCGGATCATTCGCAATTGCGCGAAGCAACAAAATATTCACATTTCGAAAATTTTTTAGGTGCACGAACTAATCCCACTGAA
>Ga0209770_10000127_pt1 | contig 42846 bp, 37 predicted proteins | sample LauGreSu1BDMLBDD_2_FD_187572 | JGI IMG/M metagenome (GOLD analysis project Ga0209770, IMG submission 187572) | Freshwater lake microbial communities from Lake Michigan, USA - Su13.BD.MLB.DD (SPAdes) (version 2) | ecosystem: Environmental > Aquatic > Freshwater > Lake | place: Lake Michigan, USA... | reverse complement strand
CCCCCCCCCGCCGTGAATGACGGTTTGTGTAGTCACCCAACTGTGGCACAACTGGTGTGACTACACGCCGGATGACTACTCGTGGTGTGACTACACGAAGCAGGGTGACTACATGAGCAACGCCAGCAAGTGCCGTGACTACTACCAGAAGACCAAGCAAGACCCCGAGAAGCTCGCCGCTCTCCGGGTCCGACGTGCCAAGAACCAAAGAGAACGCAGGGCCAGGCTCCAGAATCCATCCTCAAAATCCTCAAAACTCCCCGGATGTAGTCACCCGGTGACTACAAGACACGATCATGTAGTCACCCGAGGCTCATTCAGTGCCTTGGAAGACCTGCTCAGAGACAATGATCCTGTAGTCACACCTGATGTAGTCACACCTGATGTAGTCACCGACCTCGAATACGAGGAACGTGCCGCCATCATGGAGTACGACGGCGGGCTCTCCCGGGCAGAGGCAGAGTTCGAGGCGGCGACCAGGTCAACTGAGCCGCTGGTTCCTGTAGTCACCCGACATGTAGTCACACCGCTCGGTGGCAAGCATGCCGCCACGGTTGCTCAAGGGGATGTCTCACTCACCGCCGACCAGCTCATGGAAGCGTGGCGGAACCACTGGAAGGGATGAACCATGCCGACCGACTCGCCGGAAGACAACAAGGCCTACTGCAAGGCTTGGTATCTACGCTTGAAGAAGGACCCTAAGAAGTATGCCTTGCGTCTAGCCAAGCTCGCTGAGAACCAGAAGAAGCGTCGGGCTGCCGCCAAGCTGGGTCACAAATCAGGCGAGGGGATGCCATGAACAGGTAGGAGCCCTCCCCTTTCTCGTAGCTGGTGACGCACATGCCCTACGGACCCGAGAACACCCCTGGGAAGTACAACAAGCGAATCAACATCAAGGACGGCCAGATGGTTGCCGATCCGGCCGGGGTGGGGTGGCAGGCCAAAAAGCGGGCCCTGGAGAAGAAGGGGATCACCCAACCCGAGGATCCCCCGATTGCTGACCGTGACCCGGAGGGGAATGCCGGGCGGCTGGATGAGGCGTTGAAAGCCCATCGGAAGGGCGAGGGTCCGCTGCGGATGACCCCGGCCGTCCCGCTCGGGAAAGAGCCGCCCCCGCCGCCGCCCGCCCGAAAGCTCGACCCTCCTCCGGTTGTGCCGAAGATCAAGCAAAGCGGCATCCGGAAGTTCGAGGAAGACCTTCGGAACAACCTCCTGAAGAACGAGCAGGCCCGGAACGGCATCGAGCCCAAGGCAGATCCGAAGCTGTCCGTCGATCCGCCTCCTCCCCAGCCAGCACCGACTTCGATCAAGTTCCCTGGACCAGCCCCAAAACCAGCTCCGAAACCGGCCCCCAAGCCAGCCCCGGAGTCAGCCCCGCGACGTCCGACCGTGACACTGATGGACCCCAACCCTCCCATGGACGAGGGCCCGCAGCCGGGGTTCAAGAATCCCGGGACGACCTACCTCAAGCAGAACATCATCCCGTATTACGGCAGCCCGGCCGCTGCTGATCGGGAGATCGAGGCCTCTCTCCAGGCGAGAAAGAACCGCCCGGCCCACATCGACATGGCCGGGTTCGGTGAGTTCACCAAGGATGACTACCTGCGACCCCAGCCCCACGACTGGGAAGATCCCCTGAACCACTTCATCGAGAGAAACCCAGATGCCCAGGCGTACTACATGCCGGACGGCAAGTACGGGAGCATCCACTTCAACACCAAGAAGTTCCCAGACTGGCAGAACTCCAGGGGGTATCACGACACCCTGACGCACGAAAGAACCCACGGTGCCGTCCGGGACGACCTCAACGCCAGCCCGCTCCAAACAGCGTCCCGCAACGGAATCGACTCGGCCTACGTCACCAAGCCATCGGAGATTTCTGCCCGCACCGCTGAAATCAGGCGGATGTTCACGCACTACACGGGAACCCCAGTCAGGACGCACGAAGACGCCCTGGAAGCCCTGCACTGGTACATCAAGAACCACGAGCAGATGCAGAAGGACGGGCACGAGCCAACAGCCGGAAGGGGAACTGTCCAGGAATACCTGACACTTCCCGGGGTCGAGAGGGAGAAAGTTCTTCAAAGGATGCTTGAGGTGGCTGGCTCAGACCACATCAAGAGGAGCCTGCTTGGATGAGCAACCCCACCAAGGCTCTTTCCGCCCCGTCAACCGCCTACATGAAGGCGGTCGGCGGGCCGAGCGAGGGGCTCAAGGCAATTGCCGAGTACGCCAAAAGTCACGGCCCGGCCGGGGTGACTCCGAGGACGAACTTGGTCAAGGGCATGTCGTTCAGCGGCGACGGGCTGAACCCCGAAGACGCCGAGCTTCGAGTCACCACCCCAGACCAGATCCTTCGGGAGTCTGCCTACGGGGACTTCTGGCCTGAGGTCCAGGGGGTGATGAACGCCAACCGAAGCCCGGTTGCACCGCCCAAGCAATGGGAACGGGTCAGCGCCGGAACTTCCCCGGCTTACATCTTCCACGTTGACGAGCCCGAGAAAATCTTCGCCACCCCGGGAGCCGCGAACACCGTGGCCGGGTCGAACTTCTGGGGCGTGGCCAAAGTCCCCAAGCCCTGGAACCCTGCCAGCACCTACCGCCCCGGGTACCTGAGGTCGCTTCTTCACGAAACCGGCCACTTGCGGGAACACTACCTCAACAACGACATGCTCTCGCCGTTCGACTTCCAGGAATACCACCAGCGCCTCATGAAGGAGAACGAAGGGCTGCTCAACGGCATGACCGACGAGGGCCGCCGGAAAGAGCTGGAGCGGATGATCTGGATCGCCGCTAGGCAGGGCAGCCACATCAGGAAGAGGAATGAACTTACCAATGTTCTTTCTGAGCTTCGCCGCGAGAACTACCAGCAGACCGGCAAAATCCCGACGAACATGAAGGAAGCCGAGCAGTTCGTCGAGCAGGTCTTCGACGAGGCCCCCAAGACCATCGACACCAACGCCACGAACTGGCAGTACCTCTACGGGCCGGACCCAGTCGAGAGGAAGTTCGGCCCGCTCAAGGGCACGAGGTCCATGGACGTTCCGACCATGAAGCGGAGCATCAAGGACGCCTACCCCAAGGAGAAGGTCAAGGGCCAGTTCATCCTTCAGGGCCTCCTTGAGGGAGCCAGCATGAGCGGAGGTCGCCCCGATGCCGTTTGAAACGTCAGGCTTCCACGACACCGACAAATACCCCCGGATCAAAGACGCAATCCGTGGCCTGGTGAGCCGTGGGCACCCGCACATCAGCGGCCTCTCTCCCGAGAAGCAGGACGAAATCGCCCAGCATTTGGCTTCCGGGCAGACGTCCGACAAGCCCGAGTACACCATGAACTTCTGGTCCGGCATGGCCAGAGCTGGAGACCCGAACTACCGGGCAGACAGCATCCTTGACCCCGAGGAGCGAAAGCAGTTTGAGGGTTTTCGCCAGGGCTTCGACGACATTCGGTCCACATGGCCTGGTCCAGCCTGGAAGCAGAGCCAGCTCAAGAAGTTCCGGAAGGAGAACGGGGTCCTCGGGTCGCTCTGGAACCACAACCAGCTCTCCCCGGGGGCACAGCAGAGCCTCCAGTGGTCCCGTCCCAGGCACCTGTTTGAAGGCATCCAGGCCAACATGCCCGGGAATGACATCGGCTTGTCCCGTGTCTTGGACATGTATGACCGGGGAAAAGACGCCAAGCACTCCAGCTCTTGGGGCTCCTCGAACTTCGAGCAAAACTCCGGGGTCGCGGACTACGTCAGGTCGAACGGCAACCCCCTGGGGTACATCAACAACAACTTCTTCGGGCCATTCCAGAGGTCCGTCTACGACACGGCCATGGAGCATCCGCAGCTCCAGAAAAAGAACGCGGAAGAGCGGGAAGACATGGGCATGTCCGGCCAGGCCCAGGTCTACGCCGAGCCCCTCATGTACTTCATTCGCCCGCTGGCCGGGCTTTTGTCCAACGACAGCAAGCGACGTCACGATCACCAGGCCAATGCCGCCGACGTTTACATGAACGGGAACCAGGTCTTCAAGTCAGACCCGGCCCTTCCGGCCATTGACCACCTCCGGGGAATGGATGCCCAGAACGAAATCGACCGCTACCGGGACGTCATGGCCGGGGCCATGGAGTCGATGCCGGTTCAGGCTTACCACCACCGGAACACCGGAGAGTTCCTGAGCCCCGGTGCCTCGCTTGCATCCACGATTTTTGCCGACGCATTCACTGATCCGACCGTGCTTTTCGGCGGCAGCTTCTGGCGAGAGCTTGGCGAAGAGCTGGCATATGGCGGCGGCTTCAACGCCATGCAGATGATGGCCGGTGGATTCCCGTCAGAGGACAAGGTCAAAGACGACTCCGAGAACTGGTGGAAGAGGGCGAACTCAAGCCGCCGAGAGGCCGAGATGATCATCCGAGACAACAACATCAAGGGAGGAGTCCTGTCCCCTTTGATCTCACCAGACAGGTGAAAGACGGTTTGTCAGGCAAGCAACTCATGGTGAGATCGAGGAATCCCCAGGAGTAACCGTCATGGACGAAGAAAACATCGGCCAGGAATCCCAGCCCCAAGAAGCAGGCTCTGCACCTGAACAAGTTCAATCCCAGGACACCGGAGGCCAGCAGTACCAGCCACCGGCACAGCAGGCACCCCAGCAGCCGCAAAGCCCCTGGGGCGTGATGGAGAACTTCCGCCGCCTGCCCCAGTTTCAGGGCATGGACGAGCAGCAAATCGCTCAGGGTTTGTACCAGTCGATGCAGCGGGAGCAGGCCGCCGTCCGGCACCTGTCTCAGTACCAGCAACTCCTGCCGCACACCCAGCAGTACCTGGCCGACAGGCCGCAGTACGAAGAGTGGCTGAAGACCCGGAATCAGCAGCAAGCCCCTCCCCAGCCCGAGAAGAAGGCGTGGTGGAACCCGCCGGAAGTCCGGGAGGCCTACAGGCAGTACCTCGTCAAGGACGAGAACGGCCGGGAGGTCATCTCCCCGGATGCACCGCTGGACGCCCGGCACTCCCTGGCTGAGTACCAGCAGTACAAGGCCGACTTCGCCAAGAAGTTCCTCACGAACCCCGAGGAAGCCCTGGGCCCCATGGTTCAGGAGCTTGCCTCAAAGCAGGCTCAGGAGATCGTCACCAAGACCCTTGCTAAGAGGGATCGTGAAGAGTACGTCAACAGGCTGGAGCGGGAGAACGCTGACTGGCTCGTGGACGAGCAGACCGACCAGGTGACGCCTGAAGGGTTTCTAGTCCATAAGTACATAGAGGAAGGAAAACAGATCGGCATCCAGGATGTTGAGAAGCTGTGGGATTACGCCACCAAGAACACTGAACGGGAAGTTCTGATCGGGCGGTACGAAGAGCAGAAGAACCAGATCGCTCAGCTCCAGTCGCTGGTCCAGAACCTCCTCCAAGGACAACAGGCCGCTCCCCCTCCTCCGCAGCAGCAAGCACTACCAGCCCCTCCGCAGCAGCAGGCATTGCCTTCTCCCCAGGATGTGGCCCGACAAAACATGGAGTACCTCAGGAGGGAAGCCTCCCGGTCTCCGAGTCGATCCGCCGGAACCACCAACACCGACCCCCGGGCCCCAAGGCAGAAGCAGTCCTTCGAGCAGATGCTTGAAGACAATGCCCGACGCCGTGGCCTCATCTGAAAGGCTTAGACATGCCGTCGTCCACAGACTGGGCTCGTAGTATCGGCACCACGATCATCAACTACCTCAAGGAAGAGGAGCTGACGACGTTCCGGAAGTTCAAGGTGTTTGCCGCCCTCGAAGGGTCAGGCAACGTCCTGATGAATCAATCTGGAAGGGGAATCAACTGGCAGATCAGGTATCGGAACCAGCCAGTTTCTGGGAACAACGGTGAGACTGCTCGCGTGTTCGCCAGGCAGAACCTCTGGGTGGATGCCGAACTCCCATTCCGTGGGTACCAGGTCACAGACAGCATCTACAAGAAGGAGATGCTGGAGAACCGTGGTCAGCAGGCTCTCATCCAGGTCGCTTCCAAGATGGCCTCCCGCCTCCAGGAGTCCATGGAGCAGCACCTGAGCCACGAGGTCTGGACGGACGGCAACCTGCCGGGCAACCACCTCCGGTTCCACGGCGTCGAGTCGTTCCTGGGCTACGACGGCACCGTCAACATCAACGACGGCACCAAGCGTGTGGCCAACGCCGAGGACATGTTCGCGTGGCCCTCCGACACCTACGCCGGGGTGGCCACTGGCCTCGGTGCGGTGGCCGGGTCTCAGCACTCGAACAGCTCGTGGCCAAACGGCACCTGTGATCCGGAGTACGACTTCTACTCCCCGATCATCGTCAACTACACCTCCACCAGCTTCAAGGGTGGCACCACCCCGACCTGGCAGGAGAACTGCGTTCAGGCCGTCCGCGAGGGCATCAACCAAGCCAAGCGGAACGACACGAAGGAATCCCAGATCGACATGGTCCTCATCGATCGCAAGATGTACATCGAGTACATGAACAAGCTGGATTCCAAGGAACGGATCCTCGCCAACAACAACGAGGGTCTCCGGTCCTATGGCTTCAAGGACGTCTTCCAGCAGGACGGCGTGGACATCAGCACGGAATACGCTGTCCCGAACGGATGTGGATACGGTCTCTCCATCGCCAACATGGAACTCCGGTGCATGGAAGGGAACCTGATGGTTCCCGAAGGTCCGTTCTACAACGAGGAACTCCAGAGCTATCGGTACGTCGTAAGTGTCCTGGCAAACCTACGATTCCGTTCCCCCAGGAACTTCTTCGCTCTCAAGGCCGTTGCCTGACCCCAGGCCCGACCCCAGACTCCACCACCATATCCTTCCACTAGAAAGCTCCCCAGATGAGTACGCTTACTGCCGATCCGCCGTTCTCCCGTGGTCACACCCTTGGCGAGGGCGTGAAGGTCTACCCGCCCGAGTTCGGTGACCGCTGGGTCGGCGTCGAGAAGGTCTTCACCGACGTCCATGCCGTGAGCGGAGACTTCCTCTCCAACATGGCCGTCCGGTGCGTGGCCCTTCGGAACAAGTCTGGTGCCCCGCTTCTCCCGGGCCAGGTGGTCAACCACCTCGTCGGTGAAGTCGATGCTCTCGCTGCGGCCGGTGACCCCCTCACCGCCGTGGTGGACGAGTACATCCCCGCCTCCGGGGTCAAGGAAGAGGACGTGTTCTGGGCGGTCATCAACGGGCCGACCTCGGCCGTCTGTGCCGCCGCCGCCAAGGGTGACACCCTGGGGGTCGGTGCCGGTGACGCCGTTGCCGGGACCGGCCTCGGGGTGGCGATTGCCGACGCCGTTGACGGCAAGGTTCGTCTCGTGGTCGGGGTCGCCCAGCTCTCCGCCTCCAACGGCTGAACATGGACGACAAGATCATCCTCTACCTGATCCTCGCCCTTGGGGTCCTGCTTCTGGCATGGCCCCTGGTGAAGTGGCTTGCTGGTGGGTGGATCAAGGCCCGCTTGGGTCTTGAAACCCACCAGCAAGCCTTCAGGAAGAAGTCGGTCGTCGATCTCCTGACCCTCAAGGACAACCTGGAGCGTCAGGGGAACAAGGCAGCGGCCAACACCTGCAAGGCCCTGATCGTGTCGATGGTGAGCGGGGAGGCAGCGGAGAAGTGACATGCTTGCCAAGGTGGCCATCGGCGTCCTGCTGGTCGTCTACGCCATCTGGCTGATGATCAAGCCCGCCCCCGTGCCTCCCCCCGTCATCGCCCCGCCCGCCCCGGCCAAGCCCCTCGCCCCCAAGAAGCCAGCCGTCAAGCAGGCGGCAGCTCCCGAGACCTTCGAGTCTCAGGTGGTGAAGCTGGTGAACACCGAGCGACTGTCACGGGGGTTGTCCCCACTCCGCGTGGACCCAACCCTGATGGCAGCCGCAAGCGGGTGGAGCAGGAACCAAGCCGCTCGACGAAGGATGTATCACAGCAAGATGGGGTATGGAGAGAACGTGGCGTATGGCCAGACCACTCCACGGGACGTTCATGTGACATGGATGAACAGCCGTGGTCACCGTGCCAACATCCTGAACCCGAAGTACAGTGCAATTGGTGTGGGGCTCGCTTACAATGGCGGCGTACCCTACTGGACTCAGTCGTTCAAGTAACCCTCTGGAAAGGACTCCGATCGTGAAAAACTTCCCCGCTCTCGCCTGGACCCTGGTCCTCGCCCTCCTCTGCGTCCTCACCTGCAACGCCGCCCAGGCTGGTAACTGCCACGGGGACACCTCCGTCAAGCAGTCCGTCCGGGTCGGCACCACGGTGCAGGCCGACGAGTCTGTTACCATCCCGGCCGACGAGGCTGTGACGGTGAACGAGTCGGTGGTCGTGGAAGCTCCCGGCACCGTGCGTGTCCAGGAGCGTGTCTCGGCCCCCAATGTCACCGTGAACGAGCAGGTGATCGTCGGTGGCCCCGGGGGTGCCGCCTGTGTCGGTGGTGATTGCCCGCCTGTTGGTGTGCATACCGCCCGCAAGGATGCCCGGATCGTCAAGCGGGCCACCGTGGCTGAAGCGAAGAACGGACGAAAGGCAGGCCGGTTTGCCCGAAAGTCCTACAACGCCCAGCACGAGGCCATGAACGACGCGGCCGTCAAGCGGATCTATTCCTCGAACTGACGACCAACGCAACACGGGGGCCTGTCTTGGGACTCCACATCCCGGGGCAGGCCCCCGGTGCATAGGGGCTCACCAATGTCAGACACCATTCGGGCTCTCCTCAAGGACCGTCAGCAAGGCGGCCTGCCAGACGCCAAGTCCCTGTTTGCCAGGGCGGCAGAAGAATCCCAGCGAAGCCCAATCCCGCTGGACGAGAGGATGATCGAGGATCTGTACAAGGCCATGTTCGGGCCAACCATGGCAAGCCAGATCGTGGACGCTTACCAGGGGTACCAGCAGGATTCAAACCTGCTTGCCTTGGTCGGCGGCAAGCAGCCCAATCAGAACCCCATGGTCAAGACCGTTACCCAGCTCGACAGGTGACCGATGAGCGACGGCGACGAAGAGATCCGCCCGGTCAAGCAGTGTTCCCAGTGCGACCGGGTGCTGCCCGCTGACCGAAAGCACTTCGTCTGCGTCCCTGGATGCACCACTTCTTTCCAGTCCGTCTGCCGGAAGTGCCGGGCAGCAAACAAGCGGAAAGCCGAGCTGGCCAAGATCGAGGCCAAGGCGGTTGACACCTTCGTCAAGAGAACCATCTCTGGCGGGGCAAACATCCCGCATACGGCCGAGCTGCTCGAAGCCATGATGGTGAACTTCGGCGGCGTGAACGGGTTCGCCTCTCTGGCCATGAAGCAGTATTGGGACGCTGCCCCAGGCTCCAGGATCAGGTCTCAGGTCCTGGAAATGGTGACCAAGCTGGCCACCCAGAACACCGAGCAAGGCGGGGCCCGGAAGCCGATCAGCCTTTACACCGAGGACGAGCTGGAAGCGGAGATCGACCAGCGGATCCAAAACGCCATTTCCCTCCAACAGCGACCGAGGATCATCGATGTCCACCCCGAATCCGCCGGTCTCAAGCAGCCCCCAGGGCACGACGCCCCAGTCGAGTCAGAGCATCTCGGGGTTCCAGCTCGACGAGCTGCGGAGCTTGCAGATCGAATTGGCCGAGAGGCGGATGGAGTCCCTTCGCCTCTACCAGCCTACGCCGAAGCAGTGGGACTTCCACCGGGACATGGCCAGTGAAATCCTGGTGATCGGGGGGAATCGTTCCGGCAAATCCCTCTGCACTTTCATCGAGGACGCATGGGCCGCCACAGGTACCCACCCCATCGAAGGCAAGTACCCAAAAGAGGGCGGGAATCTCGTCATCGTCGGTGCCAACTGGAAGCACATCGGGCTGGTGGTCGTGCCTTACCTGTTCAAGGCCGGGGCCTTCAAGATCATCAAGGACAAGACCACCGGGAAGTGGCGGGCGTTCAACCCGGCTTTGCTCGGGGACCTAGAGCGGGAAAAGCAGGCCAAGCCAGCCCCGCCGCTGATTCCACCCCGAATGATCAAGTCGATGTCCTGGCTCCTCAAGTCGGCCGGGTACTTGAACTCCTGCGAGCTGGTCAACGGGTGGACGATCTACTGCTTCTCATCCGAAGGTGATCCACCCCAGGGCTTCCAAGCCGACAGGGTACACATCGACGAGGATATCAATAACGAGCAGTGGGTCCCAGAAATGCAGGCCAGACTTGCAGACCGAAAGGGAAGGTTTGCCTGGTCTGCCATGCCCCACTCCAGGAATGATGCCTTGATGGTACTCAAGGAGCGGGCCGACAAAGCCGAGGAGACCGGCAGCAACGACATTCGGAGATACGTCCTCCGCTTCCTGGACAACCCGCACATCGACGAGAACGAAAAGCGGAAGGCAATCGAGCGTTGGGCCGCCGCCGGGGAAGACGTCCTCAGGCAGCGATCCGAGGGTGAGTTCAACATCGACTCGGTCAAGGTCTACCCGTCGTTCTCCATGTCCATTCACGGGTACGACAGGGCAAAGCTCCCGAACGGCACGGTCCCAGACGACTGGTGCCGGTTTGCCGTGGTTGACCCCGGGCACTCTGTGACAGCCGTGCTGTTTGCGGCCATCCCCCCAGATGAGTCGATGGTCTTGGTGTACGACGAGCTGTACATCAGACACGCCAACGCCATCATTTTCGGCCAGGAGTTCCTGAAGAAAGCCAGCGGATCCAAGTTTCACGCCTTTCTCATCGACGCTCACGGTGGCCGCATCACAGACATCGGCTCGGGAAGGTCTGCTCAGGATCAGTACACCGAGGAGATGGTGAAGCACAACATCCGCTCGAAGACTACGGGGGCGAGCTTTATCCCCGGAGCTGACGATGTTCAGTCGGGACTCCAGGCCGTCCGCAACCTCTTGCACATCCGCCCTGACGGGGCCCCCAAGCTCAGGTTTCTCCGCGACTCCGTCCCGAACATGGAGCGCGAGATGAAGATGTACAAGAAGAAGTGCGCTTACGTCGCCGGTGTCACGGTCGTTACCGACGAGCCCAACAAGCGGGGCGACTTCCACCTCGTGGACTGCCTTCGGTACCTGTGTGCTTACGAGCCTCGGTACCACGCCCCCGAAAAGGGAACCGCAGAAGAGCCGTGGTGGCTCAAGTGGAAGAAGGAGAAGGACAAGCAGAAGAACCAAAGCGGAGCTGTATACCTGACTCCCAACTCATACACCCAGACATGGGTTGCTTGAAAGACGGTTTGCGACTGCACGGCCTCCTGTCAAGCTGCCGCCACAAGGAGACCCGCACATGAGCCAGCAATTTGAACTTCCCGAACTGACGGTCGGTGATCTTGTCCTGTACCACGACAACCCCCTCCACCCCGACACCCGGACGGCTTCGATGGGGTGGGTCAGCCGCAGGCCCGGAAACTCTACGGTCAACATCCTGATCTGGGCCGAAGACGCTGGCTTCGTGGAAAAGCCGAGCGTTCGCCACGCCGACGACCCGTTCTGGAGAGAGAGCGAGATGTCCGGTGCCTGGTCGAAGTGGGGTGCGTTCACCCTTCACCCGAACACCGAGGCTCTGAAGGAAATCAGGACCCTTCTCACCAAGATGAAGCTGGAGCAGGCCTCCAGGACCCCCTCCAAGAAGACCACCGAGAGCTGATCCATGGACGGCTTGAACCTCTCCACCGATGCGTCGATGTCAGACGGCGGCCTTCCAGAGCTTCCCGGGGACGAAATCTCCACGAAGCTCATGGAGGACGCCCTTCGGTCCATCTCCAAGGGGTGGATGGAGAAGATCAACCTGGCTCTCGACCACAAGCGGCCGTTCACCGAGGACGCCACTGAGGCCCGCAACTTCTTTGACGGGGCGGGCGACTGGTTCTGGGGCGATCGGGGCACACCCGGCAGCAGCCCGGCGTACTCCAAGATGGCCCCGCCAAGCTTCCGAATGTGCGTCAACAAGGCGTTCGAGGCCGTGAAGCTGTTTGGCTCTGTGATCTATGCCCGGAATCCTGTGAGGACGGTTACCCCCAGGTCTTTCCCTGTGGTTTCTCCGATCTCTCTGGGCATTGATCCATCAGCACCGCCCCCGGTGGACCCGATGACGGGGATGCCGATGGTCGATCCGATGACCGGCATGCCTGCCCAAGACCCCAGGATCCAGCAGTTCATCGACACCTCCAACGTCGTGGCCATGGAGGAGGAGAAACGGAAAGGCATTTCCGAGCTTGTCCAGGGCTATCTCAACTACACCCCCGTGGAGCTGAACCTCAAGGAACACTCCCGGAAGGTGGTGGATGAGGCGATCATCACCGGCCTCGGGGTGTGGTGGACAGAAATGGTCCAGCTCAAGGCTGGCGAAGGGCAGACGTTCGGGATGGTCGGCAGCTTCTATGACTCCTGCGACAACATCGTCTGGGACCCCGACGCCGACGAGCAGGAGGACATCCTTTGGTGTGCCCGGCGGTGCGTTCACCCAGTTGATCAGGTTGCCGCCCAGTACGGACTCAACCGAGAAGACCTGAAGGGGCACCTGGAGTCTTACGTCGCTCGGTCCCAGGACAAGAACCTGGACTACAAGACCAAGAAGCGAAACGGCAAGACCAACGACCTGATTGTCTACTGGAAGATCTACAGCAAGACCGGGTTTGGCCATACCCTCAAGGGGGCCAGCAAGGAGTTCAAGGGGCTCTTCGACTCCCTGGGCGACACCTGCTACATCGTCGTGGCCGAGGGGGTCGATTTCCCCCTCAACGCCCCCAAGCAGCTCGCCATGGAGCCGCCCTCCCCCGAGACGGGCCTCCCCGAGCTGATGTTCACCCAAACCCGGTGGCCAATTCCGTTTTCGACGGAGATCAACGGCTGGCCGTTCACGCCGCTCCAGTTCCACAGGAAGCCCGGGTACTCCTACCCGATCAGCCACCTGAAGCCCGGGATGCCCGAGCTGAAGTTCATCAACTGGGGCATGAGCTTCCTGGCCACCCGGATCATGGTGTCCTGCAAGACCACCGTTGCCGTGAGCAAGGCGGCCGATCAAGACATCAAGGACCAGCTCCTGAAGCACGAGCAGGGTGGCTTCTCTCTGGTCGAGCTGTCCGAAAGCCTCGGCCGGTCGGTCAACGACATCATCTCGGTCCTCCAGCTCCCTGACCTGTCGCCGCAGTTTTTCCAGGTGATGCAGGCGGTCATGGAGATGTTTGACAAGAGGGTTGGCCTGACCGAACTGGTGTACGGCATGACCAGAAACCAGTTCAGAAGTGCAGCAGAGGCGCAGGTCAAGTCTGAACAGATAAGCGTAAGACCTGACGACATGGCAAACGTCCTGGAAGATGCCATGAGTACACTCGCCAGGAAAGAAGCCCTGGCTGCCCGGTGGCTCTTGGAAGGGAAGGACGTCGTCCCCGTACTCGGCCCGCTTGGAGCAGAGGTGTGGGACTCTGCCGTCCGGACCCTTGACGTTGACTCGTCTGCCAGGGAGTTCGAGTACAGGATCGAAGCTGGATCTGCCAGGAAGCCGAACAAAGCTGGCAAGGTCGAGCAGATGCAGATGGCCATGCAGACCGTTGGGCCGATGGCCCAGCAGCTTGTCAGCATGGGCAACGTCTCGGTCTGGAATGCCCTGCTCACCGACTGGGCCAAGTCGCTCGACATCGACCCCAAGCCATACCTCCTCCCGGAACCGCCGCCGCCGCCTCCCGGTGACCCCAGCCAGCCTACTCCACCTGGCCCAGAGGGTACCTCTCCCCCGGTCGAAGGCGGCGGCGGCCCTCCTCCAGAACAGGGCCCCCCCATGGACCCTGACCAAGTTCCACCGGAGCTGATGCCATGATGATGCCCATCTCGATCGCCCTGGCTGACAAGGACGTCCAGGATCACTACGTCCGCATGATCGAAGACGGGCAGACCCCGGCTTTCGCTGAAATGTGCGCCCTTCAGCAGCCTCCGGGAACCAAAGGCACCGACCGGGCGTTCCAGCAGGGCAGGCTCGACGGCAACTGGCTGGACGACATGCCAGTCCACCAGGCCCAGAGAATCGTCCGGGAGGCCAAGGCCGCTGGCATCGACATCTCGGGCAAGCAGTACGTCTCCGGACTGGCCGACAAGCGTGGCCACATGGATCCGCTTGCTTGGGTCTCGGACACATCCGACGTCAAGAAGGTCGCCCAGGCTCGAAACCTAACTGTGTCCGGCGCTGTCAATCACCAGGGGCATGAACAAGCCCCCAAGAAGAAAGCGCTGAGCAAGAGCCTGGAGAAAAGGCTGGCGAAAGAGGAGATGGCCAAGAACCCCAGGCTTGGCCGCAGGGAAGCCGGTGAAGTGGTAAGGGAAAAGTACCTGCCGTCGTGGAAAAAACGGGCGTGACCATTGCGGGCTAGGGGGGCCATGAACCAGTAGGAGCCCTTCTTTAGCCCGAGGTCACCATGCCCAAGATGGAACGCAACGCCGGGGTCATGCCGGTCAAAATCACCTCGGATGTCTCCACCTCCCAGGTGATCCCCTTCCACGCTTCGGCTGGCGGGATCCTGATCGCTGAGTCTGGCTCCGGGACCGTCCAGTGGTCCTGCCTGGTCGAGCCGGGCGGCACCCCGTTCCCCCTGTACGACGAAGAGGGGAACAGAGCCGAGACCCTCATAACTGAGGGTAACGCCGTTGCCCTCCCTGGGTGCGTCTACTCCGTCTCCTACCTCGTCGGTGAGGGAGCGGACATCGAAGGCTACATCTGTGCGAGCGGCTGATGCCCCACTCCCAAATCACCCTCACCAACAAGAGGAAGAAGGCATCGGGACCACCGAAGCCGCCGCCTGCTGCTGTCACCCACCGAATCCTCCAAGAGGACGGGTTCAAGCTCCTCACCGAAGCCGGTGACCCCCTTCGCAAAGAGCAGAGTACCTGACCATGCCCGACCAGAAAATCTCAGCTCTGTCAGCAGGAACGGTCACCGACTCCACCCTTTTCCCGGTGGTGAACGGGGCCGTCACGCAGCGGGTCACCGCCAAGCAGGTGGCCGACCACATCGGCAAGACTCCCGGCCCCCAAGGACCGGCGGGTGCTGCTGGCCCTGCTGGTGCCGATGGTCCTCCCGGCCCTCCGGGGGCTGCCGGTCTTCCCGGTGACCCCGGCCCGCCGCACATCGTCTCCGCAGTCCAGCCTCCTCCAGCCACCGAAGTCGGTGCCCTGTGGATCGACCCGACTGCCACCGGAACCGGCGGCGGTGGTGGCGGCGGCACGGTGTTCGAGCAAGTCACCGAGCCGACCACCGCCAACACCGGGGACCTGTGGCTCTACCCAGCCGCCAAGACCACCGACCCAGTGGATGAGGCTGCACCAGCAACAGCACCAGCCACCGTCACCGAGATCGAGACCCAGGTCCTGAAGATCATGCAGGCCAACCCCGGCATGACCGAGCCGCAGATTCGGGCCATCGTCAGGTCCATGATGGTCGGCAATGCCACTGTTCCAGAGGACTTCCCCTGGACCGTGATGCCGTTCATTGCGGGCACTGGACTCATCGAAGCCTGCATGACCAACGGTGTCATCAGGATCAGAGGCGAGCTTGTCTACACCTACTCGTCAGGCGGGACCTACTCCAACGTCCGGTCCCTGCCTGCCCGGCTCCCCAAGCCGCTTGTCGCTGCCAGGGCTGTAGTCACCGGCAAGGAGAACGGGGTGACCCACCGATTCATCTCCGTCATGCTCGACACTGACGGGATCCTGAAGGTCTGCGCCACAGGTGGAAAGTTCACTCACTGTGACTTCAACGGCTTCTCGGCCTTCGCCTACTGAGGATCAGCATGCCCGCCGAAACCAAAGCTCTTGCTGTCTACTCCGGTGGCCGATGGGTCGCCGCTGCCGGTGGTGCTGGCGGCACCGTGGACCTGTCGGGCCTGGTCACCAAGCCCGAGTTCGTGGATGCAGTCCAGGACCTCAACGCCCAGCTCGCCAACCGCTACACCCGCGACCAAGTCGATGACCTGTTCGCCGCCCTGCCGCCGCAGGTGCCGCCAGCCATCGAGCTGCACGACGAAGCTGCCCCGGACTTCGGTCCCGGCCTGACTCCAGCCGGTGCGGTCGCTGCCGTCTCCCCCTACGAAGACGGCCTGCACTGGTTCACGACCAGTTCCGTCCTGCTCTTGGTCAGTCGCAAGCCTCTTCCCAACGGCGAGGAGCTAAGGCTCCAGTCATTCTCACCAGCCGCCACTGCTGTCGGTCGTCTCAGCAACTTCGTTCCTCCCCCTGGGTCAGTTGGCACCCCGCCGTCCTGGTTCGTTCGCCAGGAGGGCCAGGTGTTCTTCCGGCTGGAGGCTGCACTCCCCGACGACCAGTTTGTGCCGGTCGGCCGAGGGGATGTCCTGGAGTCGGTCACCCAGCAGCAACTCACCGACGCCATCGCCAACGTGCAGGTAGGGACGCTCACCCAGGAGCAAGTCCAAGCCATCGTTGAGGCTGTGGTTGCCAACGGGTTTGACCTGAGCGACTACTACGACAAGACCGAGGTCGATGCCATTGCCAAGCTGGCGACCGACCAAGCCGCGATCTGGGACCAGGAACTCAGGGACCAGACTTTTGGCGAACTCCAGCTTGTTCTCACCTCCATCGGCAACTCGCTGGCTCTAAAAGGCGACAAGACCGCCCTCGATGCTGCCGTTGCCGACATCGCCGCCCTGGCCTCACAGCAGCAGACGTTCCTTACCCAGTCCGACATCGACCAGACCAATCAACTCCTTCAAGGGCTGGCAACGGCGACGCAGGATTGCCTGTCCGGGCTGGAGACGAAGGCCGACAAAACCACCGTCTCGTCGCTCGGCACGACGCTGATGAACTCCATCATGGAGGTGAAGGATTCCTCCGACGCCGCGATCGGCTTGAAAGCGGACAAGTCGGATACCTACACGAAGGTGGAGTCGGACGGGAAATACCTCCTGCAAACGGACCTCACGGGGACGAACGTGGTGGCGGCGCTGGTCGGGCAAGACCTCTACGTTGATTCGCTGCATCTTGGGCAAACGGCGATCAATTTCGGTGACGAGTCCGCAATTGCATCGGGCGGCGGGCGACTTCTCTACGCCGCAGATGTTGGCGATCCGTCGAAGCTGGAGACGGTCGCCTTCTCTTCCGATCTCGCTGGCTACGCGCCGCTCTCGACGACGACGCTCATCACGACTCAGTTGCAAGCCGTCTTCGATTCGATCTACACCCGAGCCGAGTCGGATGACAGGTACGCCAAGAAGCAGGACAACACCCAGGCGATCCTGGCCAAGACCTTGGTGGCTCAGGCGGTCGGGTTTGGTGACACAGCACTTCCCCCTGCCGCCCTGACCTACACGGATACGGGTGAGGGCTTTGGTCCTCGGCTGGTGTTCGCCGTTGGCATGGTGAATGACTACGTCGCCCTGAGGTCAGACTTCGAGCCAATCGCGGCTCGGGTCCAGGCCATGGAAGACCGAGCCGTTGCTCCCACTACCTTTGACCCCAACCTGTACTGGCGGAAAGACATCTGTGACGCCCGGTACATGCTCAAGGGTGACGGCATGTCGAAGGTTGACTTCGACAACCAGATGGCCCTGTCCCTGTACTCCCGGTCCCAGATCGACGCCAAGCTCGTTGCCATCAGTCCGGTCGGTGCTGCCACGATCAACGACCCGGCACTCGCTGACTTCAAGAAGTCGGTCTTGGACGAGGTCAAGAAGATGCTGGCTGGTGGTACGAAGATGCCGCCGCCCGACATCGACTGGACATGGATGATTCGTATGGATGGCTCACGGGAGTCTGTCTCTACCGAGATTCAGGCGAGGATGATTGGTGGTTTCATCGAACTCAAGGGCACCCTGTCATTCGGTGCTGGTAGCGGCTCGTGGGTGCCGCTGCGACTTCCCCCGCAGTTCCCGCTGGCAGAGATCGACGCGAACTACCCGCTGGCGATGCGGCTCGTCGGGTCTGCGGTGACCTACGGGTTCTGCTCAGTGAGCAGCAAGAGCCGAGACGTCTCCTGTAGTCCCGGAGCGAGGTCGAACGAAGCAAACTTCTCGGGCATCCGCTTCAAGGCCGACTACTAGCCCATGCACACCAAAATCGGCAAATAACCATGGCACAGGCACATTTCTGGGACGGAACTCAGTGGGTCCCCATCTCCGGAGGTGGAGGTGGTGGTACGGGACCGCAAGGCCCACAGGGAGTCCCTGGGCAGAACGGAGAGTCGGTCACCGTCTACGGACCACAGGCCGATCAGCCAGTCGGACCCCGAAAGGGAGACATCTGGTTCTCGACCACCACCACCAAGGTAACGCCGGACATAGGGACCGTGACCATCAAGCAACCAGAACAACCCATTGGGATCTCCATTGGGACACCAGAACCAACCACCGTCACCTCCATTGGGACTGGCGGTGGAACCAGCATTGGGGGAATCACTCCTCCATCTACCGGGATCGACATCATCAACATCAACCCTCAGGGCTAAGACCATGGCTGCTCAAGACGTTCGGGTTTGGGACGGTACTCAGTGGATCTCCATCGTGGGCCCCGCTGGTGCTGACGGAGCCAAGGGTGACCAGGGGAACCCCGGTGCCGATGGCGCAAAGGGGGACAAGGGCGACACGGGTGCTGACGGTGCTGACGGAGCGGACGGGCAGTCTGCAACCGTGGGTGTCGGCACGGTGTCCACGGTCAACCCCGGCGACCCGGCTCAGGTGGTGAACGTCGGCACCGGCCTGAACGCCGTGCTGAACTTCTCCATTCCCAAGGGGGAGAAGGGTGATGTCGGCGCGGCTGCTGTGATCAAGGGCACGACCACGACCTGGCCCCCCACGGCAACCCCGGCCCTCAACGACCTCTACATCATCGGGACCCCGGTTCCGCCCGGTGCCCCGGCTGGCTCCAAGCCCGGCGATGGGGTGCTGTACGACGGGGCTTCGTGGGTGAACGTCGGCCCGATCCAAGGACCGGAAGGCCCCCAGGGTCAGCCCGGCACGGCAGCCACCATCGCCGTGGGGACCGTGACCGAAGGCCCGGTGGCGGTCACCAACTCGGGGACGGCCACTGCTGCCATCCTGAACTTCACCGTCCCGAAGGGGGCCGATGGAGCCAAGGGTGATCCCGGTGCCGATGGTGCCAACGGTGCTGACGGAGCTGACGGCGTCGATGGCGAGAACGCCCAGTGCTTCGTTCAGTCGGCCACCCCCATCCTTCCCAGGACGGGTGCTATCTGGATCGTCACGAACTGACCTCCAAGACACGGGCAGGGGAGTGAGCCTAGAGCTGCTCCCCTGCCTTGTTGTCCCACCCCGAACACCAACCCCTCATCGGTGACCAATGGCACAGGGCGAAATCATCGACGTTCGCGTATTCGACGGCACCAAGTGGGAGTCTCTGATCGGACCCCAGGGCGAGGCCGGACCCCAGGACTACAGCGTTGACTGCGGGAACCTGATCACCCTTGGCTCAGACGGCTTGGTGTACCTCGCGAATGTCCCGGTCAGAGTCCAAACCCAAGACGACCCCCCGGTGGACAACTCGACGTATTCGGGCACGGCATGCGGCGACGAAAACGCTGTGTTCTACACCCGTCCCTACCAGGTCGTCTGGGGGAAGAGCCACTCCCCGCCAAGCGCACCATACCTGCATGCCGAACATTTCGTGCTGGGCCAGCGAAAGCATGACTCCTCTCCAAGCTCGAAGCTCTACGAAAGCCAGCTAGACCTGATCGGTGGTCCTTCAAACAGCACGACTGCAATCCTGCTCAACGCGGACGGGAAAGGCCTGATTGCTGGAGCCGCGATCGAGTTTGGGCCGAGCAATCTGCTCTCGTTCCGGCTGAACGTGAACGAAACCGACCTGACGCAGCCCCCTCCCCAGATGACCCTCGACGGAGCAGGCAACCTGAATGTGCCTGGGGCAACGGTCGGTGACCTCAGCGCCGGTCAGTCCTCCTCCGTCGAGGCAGCAGAAGACTTTGTCGTTGGGTACCGGGGGATGCTGTGTCACGGGGTGGCGAACCTGGACGGACGCCTGGCTGTTCTCAACGTCACGAACCAAGCCGGTCAGTTCAACCTCGCCTCCAAAGACTTCAACACCGGCAACACCACCTGCTCCTACCGCATCCAGGCTCAGGCCACCGGTACGTTCAGGATCTTTGACGTCACGGCCAACGCTAACCGGATGTCCTGGGCGGCGAACGGAGACATGACTGTCCCTGGGAACACTGCCTTTCAGGGGGCGGCGAACACCTTCCGTCAAGCCTCGATCAACTCTGAGGCCCTCGGGCCGATGCAGTTCGTTCCAGTCTCGGACGGAGCAAGGCCACTCGCCGCCACCGACATCGGCAAGGTGATCCTGCTCTCTGGTGCCAACCGGGTTGACATCAACCTGTCCACCAATGCGGCGATCCCTGTTGGGTCCGTGGTCGAGATCCTCAACACCGCCACCGGGACCGCAGGCATCACCAGCGACTCCAGCACGTTCCTGTTCTACAACGTCCGCAACACCTACTTCGGCGGGGCGAATGCCGATGTGGAGTTCTCCGGGCGGTACACCACCGTTCGTCTCATCAAGACTGCGTCCAACACCTGGATCGCCATCGGTGACCTCGCCAACCCCAACAAGTGAGAACCATGGAACCCGAAGACAAGGCTCTCCCTCAGGCGGCCGTGGACGAACACTTTGCCATCAACTCCTTCATGGAGCAGGTGGTGAGAGAGATCGAGCAGGTCCAGGCCGAGAGGGACGCCGCCTACCAGAAGGCAATGCAGCCGCTCCCCGAGGACGATGAATGACCACCCCTATCCGGCTTGCCGGTGCAAAAATCCGTGGAGCCATAACCCGGTCGCCAGACACGGGGTACTTCTCCATTGCATACGGGAACGGCCGGTTCGTGGCTGTCGGGCACCAGCTCGGGGCTGCTTCGGGATCAGATGCCGGGGACGGGCCTGCTGTCACTGCTCCGGGGGCAAGCGTCTCCTCTGACGGAGGCTACACCTGGCGTGACGTCAAGCTCCCGTTCTTCGGCCAGAAGCAAATCTACGACCGCATCAGCTACCGGCCCGGCTTCTGGGCATGCTCATCCAAGTGGTTGAGGTCGGGGGTCAACCAGCACTACAAGCTGCTGGCTCAAGACACCCCCAACCTTGACTTCTGGAACCCACTCTTCGTCAAGCCATCTCTGGGCACAACCGTCAATGCCTGGGCGATCCTCGGCCTGGATGCCAGTCCCGATGGGTGGATGTACGCAGGCATTGCTCCGGGCCCCAGTGCTGGCAGTTCATACACGACCAACTGCACGACCTTTGATGCCAGGACAGACGCCAGCTACCCAGCAATAACAAGCACGGTCTGGACCGGCAGAAGGTTCCTCCTGTTCAGCCAGTGGAACACCGTCGCCACTCAGCCTGGGAACATCGCTGCCGCCTACACCCTCCCCCGCGCCGTCCCATGGGGAGCGAACACTGCCAGTGCTGGATGGGTCTACGACTCTGCCAGCGATGGGACCAACGTCTTGTGTTCCACGACAGACCAGAGGACCGCAGTTGGTCAAGCCGTTCCTCCAGGCAAGCAGATGTGGCTCACGAAGGATGACGGTGTGTCGTGGCTCAATTACGGGAAGCTGCCGGGTGTCGAGTCAATCGAGTCGATCTGCTACACGCCGAGGCTCGATCTTTGGTGTGCGTTGGGGTTCGACAGGAGCAACTTCAGCTCTGTCTGCTTCATCGGCAAGCCGGGCATGGAAGGCGGAGACTTCTCGGCATCCGGTGGAGTGAACAAGTGGATGGAGAGGAAGCTCCCAACAGCGGTGTGGAAGGCAGTCGCAAGTGACGGCGAGTCCTTTGTGGCGGTCTCCCAGGATGGGTACAGGATGGTGATCGACCTGAGTCAGCAAGAGCTGAATGCACTCGGCGTGAACAAGAAAGCGTAAGCCCACAGATGACCACCTTCGCCAAGATCCAAGTCCGTCGTGACACTGCCAACAACTTCCTGGCCAAGAACCCAACCCTGGACTCGGGGGAGTGGGGCTACGAGGAAGACACCGGCAAGACCAAGATCGGTGACGCCAAGACCTCGTGGGTGAACCTGCCCTACCAGGGTCTTCGCGGCCCCGTTGGCCCTCAAGGAATCCAGGGGGTGCAAGGTCTTCAGGGTCAGGCTGGTGCTGCCGGTCCCGCCGGTCCCCAGGGGCTGAAGGGAGATCAGGGCGAGCGTGGCCTGCCAGGCTCCATTGGCCCCCAGGGAAACGTCGGCCCCCAGGGCGAGGCCGGGCCCGCTGGCCCTCAGGGACCGCAGGGAATCCAAGGCGAGCCCGGCCCGAAGGGAGACGAAGGCCCGCAGGGTCCCCAAGGGAACTCCCTCACCCTCGAAGGTACGGTCACTACTTGGCCCCCTTCGGCAACCCCAGACATCGGTGACCTCTACCTGCTCGTCACTCCCATCCCGCTCGGGGCCGTTGCTGGTCAGCCGGGCGATGGGGTGATGTGGACAGGCACCAACTGGATCAACGTCGGTCCCATTCGCGGCCCCCAAGGGGAACGTGGAATCCAGGGACCGTCTGGTTCCATCGGCTCTCAGGGGCCCCAGGGACCACAGGGCCCGAAGGGTGATGTCGGCCCCCAAGGGATCCAGGGAATCGAGGGTCAGCAGGGACCGGCTGGCAGTGCTGGACCGCAGGGCTCAGTCGGACCCCAAGGCCCCAAGGGAGACCAGGGTGAACCCGGCGTCCAAGGGATCCAAGGACTGAAGGGGGACGCCGGACCCGCTGGCCCGGCTGGTCCCGCCAACGTCTTGACCATCGGCATCGTCACCTCGGGCGACACGGCTTCAGCCACGATCACCGGCACTCCCCCCAACCAAGTGCTGAACCTCGTCCTGCCGTGCTGCGGGAACGGCCTGTACTGGGCCACCGAGCCGCTTCTTTCGACCAACCACCCAGAAGGAACTCAGGTCACGCTTGAAGCCAGGGCTTTCTCGACCGATGGTCCCGTGACCTACACCTGGCAGAGAAGGGACTCGATCGGCGGGGTGTGGATCGACGCCGGGTCGGGCCAGCCTCTCGGTGCCGTTCAGGGACTTCCGGCTGGGACTTCCCTCCTGATCTTCGCCAGGGTGATCAACAACGCAGTCCGGTATCGGTGCGTGGCCAGGACGGTCAACAACGGCCCGATCTACAGCCGCGAAGGTGGAGCTGTCTCCGCTGGTGCCGGGCCCGTGATTCCCTGAGGAGTGAAGGATGTACACGGCCCTTGATGCCATCGAGTACCTGATGTCCAGCACCGGAGGTGGTGCCCAGGACCAGGAGCATCGTCTGCTCAGGCAGTCCTTGTTCCACGGGTATCGGGATCTGGTCACGGCTCGGGACTCATGGAAGTGGTACCACACCACGGACAAGTTCAACCTTGGCGGCCAGAACTCCATCGTCACCTACCTGCTCCCGTGGGGCGTGAACTCGGTGGACTCGCTGGTCCTCCCGCTCACCAACGTCTCGGTGGCCTACGTCACCCCGGTTGAGTGGGACCGCCTGCTGAACTCCCAGTGGCGGAACCTGGCCCGGATCGTCTGGACCATCCTGCCCTCCAAGACGGCCCCCGACAGGTTCGAGGTCCGGGTCTTCAACGGGTTCGCCGTGGATGACTTCGTGACCATCACCTACCGCCGCAGGCCCAAGGACCTCAGGTTCACCGGATGGGAGCCCCAGGCCCGCGCCGGGACCATCCAGTGGGACGGCAGCATCATTCAGGGGACGGGAACCACCTTCACGAACCTCATGCAGGGGTCCGTGGTCCGGGTGAGTGCTGACCCCAAGAAGCACCCCGAGTCTCTTCAGGGGATGAACGCCTATTCGGACGAGGCCCTGATCCAGAAGGTGGACGACCAAGACACGATCCATGTCTGGTCACCAGCCGGGCAGCTCCAGTACCCGGCCGGAACCAAGTACATCATCACTGACTACCTGGACATCTCACCCCAGATGTACACGGCGTTGCTCTCAGGGGCCGAAGTCTGGCTGGCCCGGCTCTCCGGGAAGAACCTGGAGGGTGCCATGGGGGTCTACGGGCGAGACCTTCGGATGGCATTCGAGGGCGACGTCATGGCCCCGATCTCTGGCCAGCGTCAGTCCCTGCCTTTCGGTTACTACTCGTTCTGGTATCTCCGGGCTGGCCCTGACGAAGGGGTGACCGATGGAGTGAAGCCTCCTGTCACGAACGACAACCTCGATGGTGGCAACGCAGCCGGGACTGGGCCAGGTGTCGTGGACGGCGGGGGTGCCTGATGAGAATCAACAAGTGGCTGGGGTACATCCAGGCAGCCTCACCCTACGGGCTCCCTGCCGGTGCGGCCACGGTCCAGACCAACTGCATGTCCTTGATCCCCGGCCAGCTCACGGTACGGGGAGGCAGCCGGTCTGTGGTAACAACGGCGACACGAATGCTCGAACTCTGGGGTTTGACCACCGGAGCGGGCCAGCCGCAGTTCGTTCTCGGGCAGACCGACCAAGGTGACATCGTCCAGTTCGCCGTCGATTCCGGCCTTGCAGAGAGTCTCCTCGTAAAAGGGGCCTTCTCGCCCGACCACCCCGTCAGCTTCTCCCAGGGCCGAAGGGGAGAGGTGTACCTGTACCAGGGGTACGGGAAGCGGGGCATGGTCCGAGGCACAGACGGGAAGATGAGGATGGTGGGCATGGAAGCCCCCACCTCCAAGCCCGAGATCGAGGTGGACAAGACCGCCAGCTTCTACGTCGCCCGAGTGGACATCACCGACGCCGGGAACGGGTACCACTTGCCGCCCAAGGTCTACATCGGCCCGCCATCGTCCGTCGCCCCCATCAACCCCCTGCTCCCCGACGCCCCGGTCACCCCGCCACCGATCGGGTCTGGCAGGCAAGCCACCGCCATTTGCCGGATCGCCTCTGCACAGGTCTCCGAGGTAGAGATCACCGATGGTGGGACTGGCTACACCACCACCCCGTGCGTCCAGTTCACCGATCAGCCCGGCCTTGCTGTCACCGGCCAGGGTGCGGCTGCTGTCCTGGAGCTGAAGGACGGCTGTGCCAAGGGTGACCCCAGCACCGGAATCGTGTTCTGGGAGCTGTTCGAGTTCCCCAACTTCTTCTGGGTCTGCTGGCAGGAGTACATCCGGCAAGGGAACGGGTTCATCGTCGAGGCCACAGGCGGATCCGGCCGAGGGGCCAAGGCTTTCATCACCTTCCCGTCTTCGTTCTGGAACCGGGTGCAGTGCCCGACCGGAGATGGCCAGGACCTGAAAGACCTCGACATCCAAGTACAGGTCTACGACTTCGGCTCGGGGTACAAGCCAGGAGACGAAGTCACGGCAACCATGCACGTTGCCTCCCTCTACCAGTCAGGCACTGGGTTCAACGGGCCGGTGTGCAGCACGACAGCCCGGTGCCAACTCAAGGCAAGAGGGTACTGCCAGGACGACCCCCGATGCCCAGACCGGCTCACGGTCATCAACGCCAGCACCTACCGGCAGCGAGCCCTGAAGACCACTTTGACCAAGCCGGGCTCTGGCTACCTCACTCCACCGACGTTCGTGACCGAAGACGGAGACACGATCACAACCGAGGTGAACTGCAAGGGAGAGATCACCAAGCTCAACATCCCCAACCCGAACAAGACCTACCTGTTCCCTCCGACTCTCCTGGACACCACCGGGGATGTCGGCAAGGCTCGGGGTCTGGCCATCATGCGGGCCACCCTCCGAGGCAAGTACCAGTGCTACTACCGCTTCGTGAATGACTCGGTCCCAGCCTCTGCTGGCGGGCCGATCTACTCCTCGCTGTCCCCGGTGAACGAGGTGGACTGTGGCGACCAGGCAGCCAAGCTCACATGGCTGCCGATCCCCATCCCCAGCGGTGCGACTGCGGTGGAACTCTGGCGGTCCACAAGCAACCAGGCGACCACTCTGTTCCGCGTTGCCACCCTCCGGTCACCGACGAAGTTTGAGGACAAGCTCTCGGACTACGACCTGACCAATGCTGACAGGGAGGGGTTCCTTGGACTTCCCATTTTGCTTGGCAACGGAGCCCTCAACGCGAACAGATACGGCGTGGCTAGCTCTGACTTTTCTGTTGGCGTTGTGTTTCAAGATCGGACGGTTCTCGGGGTGGACACCACCGGACATCGGCCCAATACGCTCCTCTACTCCGAAGCCGATGAGCCTGAGTCCGTCCCCGAGACCAACGAGCTTGTTCTACAGACGAACGTCAGAGACACGGACTACATCACGGCTCTCATCCCCTACGCCGGGGCTCTCGTGGTTGGACAGTCCCGACACTGCCACCGGCTCACCTGGGTCAACGACCCCTCCCTCGACGCAACCGTCTCCCTTGTGGCCTACCGGGGAGTGATCAGCCAGAGGTGCTGGGACATCTACCAGGGCACCCTGTTCATCCTCGACGACATGGGGCTCTACTCGCTCGACCAGCAGGGGCAGGTGGAGCATCTCAGCCCGCAGCTCGACACCATGTTCCGGGTGAACTCGGACGCCAGCCTTCAGACGATCGACTTCTCCAAAAAGGAGTGGTTCTTCATCCGGGCCGACCGCAACCTCGGGGTGATCCGGGTGTTCGTGTCGTTCGACGGTGACGCCGGGAAGTACCCGACCAGACAGATCGTCTACGACCCTGACACCAAGAGCTTCTGGATGGAGAACTATCCCAAGGTGTTCTCCTCTGGGTGTGAGGTAAGGGACGCGACCGGGAGTCTGGTCTCCTACTTGGGCTCTGACTCGGGGCTTCACCAGCTTGGCGTGGGGCTCACCGACGACGGGGCCTCGGTTTCGTGGAGATGGAAGTCCGGGAACGCCGCCTTCGTCACAGACGAGACGGCCAAAAACGGCGGGCAGCAGATGTCTCGAACCGCATCGGTGGTCTACAAGCCGACCGAGGAATCCTGCCTGCTGAACCTCCAGGTCTTCTACAACGGCTCAGACCAGCCCCGGAAGGCAGTGGCACGACGAGACCGAGGGGTTGGGTTTGTCCACTCCGACGAGGCCCCGGACGCTTTCGTGGACATGATCGCCATGCCCCACGAGGACGCCCCCACCAACGGCATTGCCCGAGCCCTGTTTGCAGGCAGGACGATCGCGGACTTCTCTGGGAACGACACCCACATTGCCATCGGGCTTCACGGGGAGCAGACAGAGGCGGGCCCGGTGGTGGTCCACCAGATCGACCTCCAGGGAGTGGAAGATGCCTGATCCTCGTCCGGCCCAGCAGATCGGGGAGCTGCTCACCCAGTCCGGCGTCCCCAGCAACCACTCCCTCGACATCGCCCAGAGACTGCTCACCCTGGCCGACTCCAGTCAGGTGCAGGCAGACTCCAGCTCTCGGGAGATCACCGCAAGCCAAGCCCGATCATCCAGCTTCAAGAACAGGTTCCGTTCCAAGGAGCAGACCGCCATTGACGGCGAGGACGGCCGGAACGGCAAGGACGGCCTGCGGGGCTACAACGGCACCGGCGTGGACGGGAAGGACGGGGAGTCTGGCCAAGACGGCGAGACGGGACAGGCTGGCCGAGACGGCGAAGTGGACCTCACCGGCCTGACCGGGATCATCTACGGACTTCTCCCCGGCCTGCTGGACAAGATCCTGAACTGCCAGTGGTTCAGGAAGAAGGCCCGAGAGTGCCTGCCCGACATCTCCACCCCGCCTTCCCTGCCGTGCAAGCCAGCCATCAAGGGCGACTTGGTCTGCTGCTCTGGCAACGGGAGAGCCACCAACCGATCGGTCTGTGCCCAGATCAACGAAATCAGCATCGAGCTGGAGAGGATCAAGGAGCGGCTGGACCGATGCTGCGGGGAAGGCGGCGGGGATCTCGTCCGGTGGGTGTGCCAGCCTGACGGGAAGTGCGAACTCCGAGTGGTCGCCAACGAGAACCAGGGGTACCCGACCGAGCAGGAGTGCCAGATTGCCTGCGTTGCTCCACCCCGAGGCGGGCCCGGCACCGAACTCAAAAAGCTCCTCGCCGCCATGGGGTACGTCGCCACCGAGAACTGCCCCTGCAACGCCAGGGCCAGGGAGATGGACGAGAAAGGAGTCCAATGGGTGAGGGATAACACGGAGACAGTGATTGGTTGGCTAGAGGAGCAAGCCAAGGAGAGAAGCTCGTGGCTGTTTACACGAGCCGGGGCTGCCGCGCTGATTGAAACTGCATGCCTGCTGGCTGGCGGGGATGACCAATCAGCGGCAGGGGGGCCATGAACCATTAGGAGGACCACCTGATGGGCATGGCAAGAACCTGGAGTGACGAAGAGAATCAGGGCAGATTCCCTGAGTCTTTGCCTGGTCAGCGACCAAAGCCCGCTCGGCCTCAGCTTCGGCAGCCCGCCTTCGGGTTTACCGGCCACGGACCCATGGGCCCAGTCGCCCAGGCCCCTGGGTTTATGGGGCATCCCTCCCGGTCGCACTACCACGCATCTCAGGTGCAGGAGTCACGGAGCGAGATTGCCGGGATTCAGGGGCAGAACCTTGCCAAAGCCCGGGCTGTTCCGGGGATGTTTGCCCAGTTCTCCAAGCCGGAAACGCTCCCGCCCTCTATTCCGCCGGTAGCCCTCCAGCCCGCGATTGCTTCAGGGGCGATCCACCCTATGGCGGCTTTCAACAACCCGCCGCCAACCAAGCCAGCCAAGCAGGCGGCGGGGGACGGAGCCCATCAGCAGCCCGAGGGGCAGCAAGAACAGCAGGCCCAACAGCAGCAGCAGAAGCAGTTCGTTCACCCTGGCGTTGCCATGCAGCAGCAGGGCCTTCAGTCCTACAACGACGCCATCTCGGCCACGAACAAGGCCTGGGAGCGGGAGATGGACTCCCGAGTCGCCCAGGCCAACGATCAGGCTGACCGAGAGCATGAAGCCAACATCGCCAGGATGGCTCTTCAGTCCAAGCAGGAAGAGCAACGTGCTGGTATGGCAATGGCACAGCAGGCCGCCCAGCAAAAGAACCAAAGGAACTCCATGCTGATGAAGGCCGCCGGTCTTGGCGGAACCACCATCGTCAACGGCCGGAAGTCAGAAGGCTTTTCTCCATTTCGCCAAGCACTCCTCGGGTGACCCATGCCGACTTTCTACGGCGGCGGCCCCGGCCCCGCACCAAAGCCCCAGCCGAAACAGCAGATGCCGAGCCCCACGGGGTTCAACTCGCAGTTCCCCGCAAACGGCCAAGCGGTGAACAAGAGCAGCCTTCTCCAAGGGCTGAGGCATGACTCGAATACCAAGCCAAACACAGGAACCGCAACTGGAGACCGGGCCGTCACTGACTTCGCCAAGAGCCAGTTGATGCAGAACCAAGCCACGGCCGGTCGAGCTGCCGACACGACCAACGCTCAATGGCAGGCTCAGCAGCAGCAGCAACGGGAGCAGCTCACCCAGCAAGGCCGGGCGGCCAGGCTCCAGCGATACCAGCAGATGACCGGCCAGGCAGTTGACCAAATGAACCTGGCGAACCAGCTCGCCCGCCAGCAGCTTGACATGCGGACCCAATGGAGGACCGGCCTGATCGGTCTGCTGCAATGATCGGTGCAGAGCCCGGGTTCCGTCCCATGCAGGCGGCTCCCAAGAAAAACCCGATGGCCGACCTCTCGGGTCTTCGGCAGCCCAGAAAGATCGCTGACTCGACCACCGAGGACGCCGCCAACAACGCCGTGGCCTCTGGGTTCCAGCAGGGGTACAGCCGACCCGGGCAGCTTGCCAAGGCCGGGTTCTCGGCTGGAGCCCAGCAGCGCATGGTGGCTGGCCAGCAGCAAGCGGCCGGTCAGGCTCAGGGCGCCCAGCAGGCCGCAGGGATTCGCTCTCAGGACCAGGCGTTCAATTCCCAGCAAGACGCCGCCTACCAGGCCCTCTTGGGGGCCCGGCTCAACTCGAACTACGAACTTCAGAGCGGCCTGAACTCAGCGAATTGGCAGAAGCAGTTTTCCCAGCAGTCCAACCGGCTCGGCATGAACATGGCCAGGCAGCAAGCCTGGCAGCAAATCCGACTCGCACTCCTATCCCAGATGGAATGACCCATGTCCCACCACGTTGTTGGACTCGACATCGAAGACATGACGCCGAAGCAGTTGCGGATGGCCCTTCGCCATGCCGCGAACATGTCGAGCATGAGCCACCGTCGAAAGAAAGACAGCAAGGACGACGAGGGTGACGACGCCGAGAAGGACAACGACGAACTCGTGGACCTGCACGAAGAGAAGAAGGGCGACAGCAAGCCGCCCAAGGTCACCGAGGACGACCTCCCGAAAGCAGTGGCCAGCCAGCTCAAGGGCAAGAAGAACGGAAAGGGTGATGCCTGATGGCCAATCCAAGCAAGGCCCTTGGCAACTTCTCGATCAGCAAGGCCCTCCCTCCTGTCAGCCTGAGGGATTTGGGCGTTGACGCAATCCAGAAGGGCGGGCTCGAAGTCGGCCAGGAAGAGGCCATGATTCAAGCACTCATCCAGGGAGGGGTCCCGGAAGAGCAGGCCCGGAGTCTGGACGCATCGACTCTTCGCGGCCTCATGGACCAGCTTCAGCAGGTCATGGGCAGGAACGCCAGTCCGAATGCCACCGGCCCCATGAGCGGGCTGAGCGTTGGCAGGAATCCTGGGTTCAACCTGAACAACTTGATTCAAGGCGAAGACGGCCGGTCCAGCGTCAAGTACGGCCAGATGCCCTTCGTGACCAAGCCCGACTCGCAGATCCGGCAGTACCCGTCAGGGAGGACGGCGATCCAGGAGTTTCTCGACGCCGCCCTTATGCGGGAAAGTCGGTGGAGCGACGGGAACCGCCCCGCCGAGTTCAACATCTCCAAGGGGCAGCGGCAGTTCTCCAAGGCAGCCGACACTTCGGGGCGGCCGACGACAGCCCTGTTCATGAACGCCCTGTTCGATCAGTCGGTCGGGCTTCGTCAGGAGTTGATCAAGTGGTGGAGCGAGACCCCGAATGACTCGCCGGTCAAGCAGGAGATCATCCAGCGACTTGCCGACGAGAACCCGGTGCAGACATCCCGAGACCGGAGTGGCGACGTTCTGTCCACTCCCATGCACTCAAGCGTCCAAGAGATCCTTGGTGCCCTTCAGGGAAGGATGACTGCCCAGCGGGGCAATGCCATTGCCGAGATCGCCCAGCAAGAAGGGAACGCTCCCGGCATCGACCGGGACTTTGCCACTGCTGTGTACCGAAGCGCTGAGGATGGCGGCGGATTCGACACTGCTGGGTATGAGCCCGACATGGAGGGCGTCGATGATCGGCTCGATGCCCACGCCGCCGGGGATGTTGGAGAGATCAGCTACCAAAAGGTCATGGACGACATGGCAAGGTCTGAGGGCCTGGCCACAGGGCAAGAGCCGATGAGCGACCTGGGGGTGGAAGGAGACAACCCCAACTGGACTGGAAAATCCCCAGGAAGCGTAGTCACCAAAAGCGACTACCAAGCACCCCTTGTTGGTGTTGACACGAAGAAGTTCAGCCGACCGGACCTCGCCTCTCGCCGTTGGAGAGATCCGCAGAAGGTGAACGTCGTCGTGCCGAAGACGATTCGCCGGGAAATCACCCCAGAGATTTCGGCTGCCTTCTACCGGCAGTCCCTGGAGCAAGCTGTTCGTGCGGCCAAGCCCGAGCTGACGGGAATGGACTTCGCCAACATCAGCGACGAGGCCCTGCTGCGGCTTGTCCCTGACTACCAGCCGCCCCGAATGCCATCCACTGGCTCATACGAAATGCCCCGGGTGATGACCCACACCATCATGGGCACGTTCGGGGACAGCGATAAGCCTCGCACGATCCGTGACTTCGTGCCTCGGTCCATGGGCCGTTCGTTGGCCAACGCAGAGCTGGCCCAAAAGGCCCTCAACTCCAGCGTCTCCATGGACACCGTTCGGAGATTCCAAAAGGGCATCGGTGGAACCGACGTCAACGCCGACACCCCGGTGAAAGTTGACGAGGCTGGCAACATCGTCGAGGGCGAGGACCTCTCGGGCGTAGAGGGAACCACGGGGTTCCGGACGACCGGCCGCAAGACGATGATCAGCAAGCTCGACGAGAGCGGAAAGACCGACAGCGAAGGCAAGCCGATGCTGGTCACAGAGCGGGATCGGCACCTGATCTGGAAAGACCCCGCCACCGGGCAGTGGGCGAAGCTGCCCGGCGACATGTACGACGCCGACGTCAACAACCACCTTCCGTCCGGCCTCAGTGCAGAGCCGCCAGCCGAGCTGGGTGGTGCCCCGACCCTCCGGGAGGCGCTCATCGAGCAGGCCCGAGAGCTGGGGGTTAAGCCCATTGCGGTGGAGGATCCCAATGCCCCAGGCGGTTGGAGGTTGTTCAGTCCAGACACGGACATGCCGCCTTCAAGCACTTGGATCGCCCGCCTCAAGAACAAGACCGACGAAGCCGGGGTTGAGACCGACGAGGTGGTGCCCTGGGACGCATCCAAGCACAGGTTCACTGATGCCTTCATCCCCAAGGAAGGCGTGACGCCTGCTGGAATCGTGGGCCCAAACGGCGACGGGCTCAAGTCTTCAGACAAGTTCGAGAACCTGGCCGAGTGGCGGGACCGACAGCCGTTCTACGACCTTGAGAACCCGGTAATCGACACGAACTTCCACTACTACCAGCCGCCCGAAGCTGACTTCAAGGACCTCGACTCCCGGCTCATGACGAGCGGGAACTTCGACCGCAACAGCAGCGGGTTTGACGACACCGCTCAGGCGACGAATCAGATCAACTCTGACTTCACCACCAAGGGCGAAAAGTACAACAGCCTCATCAACCAGATCATTGCGGACCCGTGGGCCACCAAAAGCGTGGAAACCCTGTGGTCGATGATCGGCGGTCACCTCGGGAAAAACCCCCTCAGCCTGAACGAGCCGAAGCTGAAGGCTGCCTTTGGCAACGTGCAGGTCAACGCAAACTGGACGCCAGAGCAAGTCGCCCAGGCGAACATCGACGATCGACTTGAACAGCTTTCTTCGCTGATCGCAGACCGAGCCAGGCATCTGTTCCAAGGTGAGACGGCAAACTCCCGGAGGGCTGCTGTCATGCAGGCTCTCCAGAACACGTTTGATCCGAGCGTTGCCAACCCAGAGCGAAGGCCCGGAGTCTGGGTGGAGCCGTCTGGCACAGACGAAGAAAGCCTTGCCGCAAGACGGCCGATTCCATACCGGGACGCGGCCCCAGCAAACATCATCGGGCAAGAACACCCCAGTCAGCAGCCGCCGAACTCAACGGACTCTCGCACCTTCCTCACCGAAGGCGAGAGGACAGAGCTTGATGCCATGAAGGGGCTGAAGCGAGAGACCGCCATCCCTACATGGGTCGGAAAAGACGGATGGAGAGAGGAGTGGGAGCGCGAGTGGAGCAACCTTCCCGAGTGGGTCAAGGAGCTTCGTCGTTCTGGAAGGCAAGGAGAGATCGAGTCTGGCAAGTCCCACCCCGGCCTGGCAGACATGTACGCCATGCCTGGGTACCCCCAGTCTGCCAAAGACTACGCCGACACCATGCGAGGGTTTTCCTTCCGCAGGCCGATGCAAGAGTTCGGCCCGCAGAATAGGACCGTCATCGACCGTATTCGAGGCTACCTGGAGAACGACAACCAAGCCAAGAACGGTCTGAGGATGCTGACTGACCAAGGGTATGTGCCCATCAACAGCCCAGCGATCTCGGGGGATGTTGGGCCAGCCACGACCAAGGGAGAGATTCCGTCAGTTCCGTCGCCCGGCCCGATGATGAAGCCGGGAAACAAGCCGTTCGGCAACATCCACAGCTCCCAGTGGGGAGCCCTCACTCAGGCCGACTCCATCGAGGATGCCATTGGCCCAACGCCAGAAGGATACTCCAAGCTGCGAAAGGGAGAGGCGGCCGACCGGACTGACTCATCCAACAACACGCTGAACAATCTGTACTTCGCGGACGCCTCGAAGCTGCTCACCCCGGACGACCAGGAGGCCCTCGACATCCTCCTGAGCCTGAAGGACCGCACTCCCGATGACGCCAAGTGGGCCAAGGATGTAATCGAGGAGCTTCGGGAAGAGGCGTCGAATAAAGGCCCGCACCAGAAGACGCACCAGGCAATCCTTGACTTCATTGACGAAGCGCTCAAGGAAGCGGGAATCAAGTGGAGGGATGTCGAAGCCCACTCTGCGGGAGTGGTCAACAAGGCCGATCCTGCGGCCAGCCCGGCCCCGAGCGACCCAGCCGGAACAGACAAGCTCGACAACGCAGCGGCACCGACCGTGAGCCAAACCGCCTACACGGAAGACCCGGCCTGGCCGCACTCGCCCGGCCCCGGTTTCAAGTGGACCCAGGAAGGCATCGAACGAGGGAAGAAGGCTCGCCCCTCAAGGTCAATGACAGTCGAAGAGTGGATGGAAACCCCGGAAGGAGAGAAGTACATCCGAGGAATCAGCAGAGGCAAGACCTGGAGGAGCATGAAATACTGGAAAGAGCGGATGCAGCAGCTCGACTCCATCGACCCCAACCTCTGGTCTTCCATCGACGCTGCCTACATCAAGCACTTCGAGGACGCCATCGCCGCCGTCGAGGCCAAGAGAAATGGAGCTGGAGCCCAGCCGCAAGCCCCGGCTCCTGCCCCAGCCCCAGCCGGGCCGAAGATGATTCCCCGGGATGCCTACATCGCTGCCACTGGGATTCCCGCAGACAAGCTCGACGAGATGGAGAAGGCTGGCCAGATCGAGTCGTTCATCGTGGACGGCCAAGTGATGTACCGGGCTGATGGCAGCAAGCAGCCCCTTCCTCCAAACCCCACTGGATGGGAAGACCCCAACAGGCCCAAGGACCCGGCTCCCGACCCCGCCCCTTCGTCTGACCCGGCACCTTCGCCAGCACCAAGCCCAGCTCCCTCGACGTACCTTCCTCACACCCAGGAGCAGTTTGATGCCGCTTGGGATGCCGTCACCGAATCAGGAAGGACAACTGCGGACGTCATTGTGGCCAAGCTCGGCGTGAACCTCAGCGTGGCCAAGGGCATTCTCGAACGAATGGAGAAAGATGGGGTCGTTTCCCCGTGGGTCGCAAATGAGGGAAGAAAGCTCCTCAAGCCCAAAATCAAAGCGCAGCCTGCACCCCAGCCCGATCCCCAGAACGCAGGCCCCAGTCCTTCCCCAGGACCGGCCAAGACCGTCGAGGAAGAGTCCGGTGATCTGGTTGGGGACGAAGACGCCAACGCTGCCGCTGCCGATGCCCAAAAGATTCAGGGAGAGCAGGCTGCGGACAACGGCAGTGACGTTGACGGCGATGAGGTCGAAGACGGAGATGATGTTGACGTTGACGAAGAAGTCGAGGTTCAGCAGACCGTACCCAAGACGCAGACCAAAAAGGCAGAAAAGCCAACTTGGTCAAGTCGGGCCAGCGATGCTGCCGGTGCGGTCGCTGGAAATCGAGGCAAGATCGCCGCCGTCGTTGCAGGTGGTGCTGGACTGATCGGGGCTTCGTCTCTGCTGAAGCAGGCCGGTGCCCCGCCCAACCCATACGCCACCCCTCCATCCAAGGACGCCGGGCTGGACCCGATCTTCGGAGTGCCGGTTGAAGACGAAGGAACGATCTTCACGCCAGGCTCCGGGTCGGGCGGGTACACCAAGCCGTTCAGTCAGATGTCTCCATCGGAACGCATCCGGTACATTCGATTCGATCCAGACAGAATGACCCCGCAGACCCTTCAGAGGCCAACGTGATGTACGGCACTCCCGGCAGGAGAGAACAAGAGCGACTTGCCCGAGTCCGAGAGGCAGCCAGGGCAAGGGCTTCGAGCTTTGGCCCGGCCATGGGACCACAGCCCGGGGACGGAGACGGTCTGGAAAATCGGCGGGGAGTGGCTGACGGCGTTCCGCAGCAGCAGCTCACCCCCGAGCAGTCCATGAACCGCCACCTGCCCATGTCCAATCAAGAGATGCCGCACGGCCCAAAGGCTGGCAGGATCTGGGACCAGCGTCTTCAGGGTGGGCAGGGCGGGTACGGCATGAGAGCCCCAGACCCGGGCATGGCAGGCCCTCAGATCAAGATCCCCGAGGATGCTGCTGGCCTGCTCGGCCTCGCCAATGATCCGAGGCTCGGGGCGATCGACCTCAACAGCTCCGAGAAGTGGCGGCAGGCAGAGTACGCCGAGAAAGTGGGGCAAGGCGACATCCCCAAGGGGACGAACTACGTCGCTGCCATCGACGGCGGGATGCTCAAGCCACCGATGCAACCTCTCCCCGTTGACAAATCAACGGCAGGCATGAGGGCCGGGAAGGCTCGCATGTTTGGGCTGGATCCCAGTGCCTACGGACCCGAGTCCCAAGCCCAGCTCAATGCTGACATCGCCACCAAAGAAGCCAGGCACCAAGAGCTTTCCGGGAAGTACGACACCATCCATGTCCCCGGCGGCGGGTACAGGTACACGCCCAACCAAGCCATGAGGGAGTCGGTCGAAGCTCGGCATGGGCAGCGATTCTTGGACGAGCAGTGGGCCAAGTACCGGGACGTCATCCAGAAGGGTGGCACCCCGATGCAGTTCCAGGACTTTGCCCAGCAGTTTCAGGGCAAGAACTTCCGGGAACGGGCCGCATCGCTTCAGAAGTTCCTCTCTGACTCGGGGGTCAAGGCAAACATCCAGGCTGACCTGAGACAGAACGTCCGAACTCGGGCAGAGCAGGACAACATGGCCCGGCGGATGAACACCCCGGTGGCAAACATCGTCTACGGCCAGTCGCTCCGGAACGCCAAGACTCCAGACGAACTGGCTCGGGTCATGCTTGAGGGCCATGTCATCAATCCAAGGCTCGGTCTTGGCAATGCAGCCTCCATGGTCCTTCGGGGGCAAGACGATCTTCAGGCCCAGCAGGCGCTGAATGAATCAGCTCGGCAGCAAGCTGAAGCAAACGACCCGATCCGGCGGGCAGACAAGCACCTGGCCGACGTTCACCAGATGAAGGACCACGCTCAGTTCTCGTCTGGGTTGCAGACTCACTACAACATGCGGTTCCAAGGTCAGAACCTGGACCCAAACCATCTCCCACGGTGGATGTCGGGGCAAAAGCAGTCTCGTGCAGGTCAGATCGCAAGGGCCATGGTGTCTGGTCAGCTCAACCCCAGCAACGACCCCGGGGCTGCTGTGCTTCTGAACGACTTCACCCGCGAGTACACCCAGTCTCTGAGGGGGTCTGGCCTGGAAGGAGACGCCGATCTGTACAAGAACTGGGCCGCTGCGCTTGGAATCCCCGTGACGCCCGAGAACAGCGCGATGATTGCCGGTCTTTACCAGACAGCAACCGGCACCGACCCGCGAGGGTACATCCGGTGGGGCGCAGACTTTATCCGTCCCAAGCCTGGCTCGGCCCCAACGGAGTTCCGGCAGCCCAACGAGATGCCCGTGAACTGAGCGTGAGCCAACATGAACTACTTCGAGCAGGTCGCAATGCAGCAGCCTCGCAGGAGGCGGCCCCAAATCGGATTCGGCCTGTACGAGGACGCTGAGCCCAGGCTCGATCAAGCTCCCCTCACAGAGGAAGAGCGAGAGACCCTGCTTGGTCAGGTCAGCGGCCTGACGGGCCAAGCAACCAGCCTTCTGCTTGACGCCCTGGACAAGCCAGGCCAAGGCTTGAGGTACATGATCTCTGGCAAGACTGACCCTGGAGAGATGCTCCAGCAGTTTGGCCTGAGGCCAGGAGAAGACGACCTCTGGGGTCTTGCTCGCCCGGTGGCCGACTTCGCTGCTGGCTTGCTCACGGATCCCCTGACCTACGTTGGCACCGGGACTGTGAGTGCAGCGGGAAAGGCGGCAAAGGCAGCCGGTCTGCTCGACGACGCCGCCCGTGCTGCTTCCTCCCGGGCCATCAGGAGCGGGAAGATCGGCGGGAAGTACGCCGACAATGCCCTCGACTTTTACCGGAGCCTCGGTCGCGGAGCAGGAAGCACTGATCCCCTCACGATCGCCAGGGACATCTCGCCGTTCGAGCTGGCTTCGAGGCCGTTGGTTGGGCCGAGAGTCTCTCGCCGGGGCATGACACTTCGGGAGCTGATCGCAGAGCAAGGCGACAACGCGGGCTCTGCCCTCCAGAAGGTGCAGAACCAGTTCGCCCCGGGGACAAACATCGACAAACTTCTTGACAGCACTCTGTCCAGAGACATCGGCATCGGGCTTCCTCTTTCGGACTACACCCCACTTGGGATGAACATCCCTGGCGGCGAGGCTTTGGCTTCTGGCATGGACTTGGGGATGCAAGCCCTTCGCTGGTCTGCCGCCGGGCGGCTCGGGCACAAGCTCTTCAACAAAAACACCGGCAACACCCTCGCCGCCGCCGACCAGCACGTCAACGACGCCTTCAACAGGCACGTCAGCACCACCCAGATCCAAGCCAGGGAGAGGCTTCATGACCAGATTTCGCATTTGGCTGAAGACCTTGGCGACCCGCAGGCATCGGCTGCCGTCCGAAGCGTGATCGAGACTGGCGGAAGCGAGGCCGAGCGGGCCCTGATCGCCGCCAACCCAAGGCTCCAGGAGTTCGTGGACAACGCACCGCAGTGGCTGAAGGACGAGCTGGACAGGCGGATTCGGGCCGGGCTCCCGGGCATGAGCTTGGTGGACGAGAACGGCACCCGGTTCTTCCCGAGACAGACCAGCGACTTCAGCTTTCAGGAGTTCATTGACCAGAACTCCCGAGAAGCAGGCGGCGGCCTGGTGTCTTCAATCGCAGGTGAAGCCCGGAAGCGAGGCGACTACCTGAAGACTCCAGGGGGAACCAAGGTTCTGAACGAACTCAGCCAGAACCCCGACCTTGTTCGCCAGCCGGGCCAGTCGGCAGAAGACATGCTCCCGAGACGGCAGCGGTCCACGATCATCAGGAGGCGACTCAACCAAGAGTACGGAAACCCAGAGACGTTCCCGAACTTCATGACCCCAGACGACGGGTCTCACATGCCCAAGCAAGTCTGGGGTGGAACTGGTCCGATCAAGAAGTTCGACGCCAACCAAGCCAACAACATCGCTAACTTGCTTGAGAACATGGATCCTCGGGCGAACCAAACCGGCATGCCTCTGTTCGGGCGGAACGTCCTGGATGACTACACCGACTACATGCTCGGCTCGGACAAGGCCATCGAGTCAAGCAACTTCCTCCAAGACATGTTGACTCGCTCCACCCGGACATCTCCGGGCCCGGTGCGGAACGGCCAGGCGACATATCGTGCGGCAACTGAGCTGCCAGGCAGGCAGGTGTCTGTGCCCCAGGCCCTTCAGGAGCTTGGCCAGCGAAGCAATCTGGACCCGGACACTCCGATTGCGCTTCGCCCAGAGATCAACCCAGACACAGTGAACCCCGCTACCGGGCTTCCGTTTGATCCGGCTCACGACTTCGCCACGGCTGGAGCCAAGGACAGGATCCTTGGGCTTCTCCGAGAAAGGTTCCCCGGGCAGATCGACGAGATCGATCAGCTAAACCGAGCCAGTCTCGACAGGTCCCAGCTCCAGCGACTTGCCAACATCGGGCGGTTTGAATCCTCGGCGGCGGTCAAGCAGGGGTTCCTGAAGCTGTGGGATGACGTCACTCGGGTGTGGCGCAGCTCGCTTCTTTCCTGGCCAGCCAAGTTCACGAGAGACTGGTACGGGGGGAAGTTCGTCAACTATGTTCAGACCGGCGGCAAGCACATGGTGGACGGAGCCAACGCCACCAAGGCTTTGATCCAAGGGGACCTGCCGACGCTCGACTTCTACCTCCAGAAGATCCGGAAGTACGGCAATCTCGACACCGTCGAAGAGCGGGTGAACGCCTTCCGCAGGGACATGTTCTCGAACAAGGCCCTCGAAGTCACCAGGAACATGGACCTCCAGTCCCTGGGCGACAACATTCAGACTGCCGGTGGGACGATCGATGAGATGCTCCCGGGCCGAAGCCAAACCAACACGATCGGGTACCAGGGGTGGGACTTTCTCACTGGCAAGGGGCTCAGTCCGCTCAGCACCATGCCAGAGAACGAGCTGCTCAATGCTGAGAGCTGGCGGAACTTCAATCAGCTCGGGATGAAAGACCCACGAAATGTGCAGAACCCAATCCTTCGATGGGGTGCCGCAGTCGGTGACACCACCGAGAAAATGAACCGGATGGAGGGGACCTTTGCCCTGATGATGCAGGGCTGGGACGTTGGCGAGGCTGTTCGTGTCATGCGAAACGCCCACACCGACCCGTCCAGCTTGACCAAGATTGAACGCGAGTTCATGAGGCGAGCGTTTCCGTTCTGGAGTTTCACCTCCCGCATTGGGAAGTGGGTTGCCTCGAACATTTGGGAGCGTCCTGGCGGTCGGTTCACCCAAGCCGGTCTTCGTCTGCCGAACGAGTTGTTCTCCAGCGGAGAGGACGAGTACGTTCCCGAGTCCATCAAAGCCAACTACGGATTCAGGGCATCGGGCGATGGAGACGAAGGCTTTGCGTCTAGGCTCTTTTCTGGTGTTCCGTTTGGGACCGTCAAGCCTGGTGTTACGCCCTGGATCACGGACATTGACCTCCCAGGCATTGATACCATCAACCTTGTCCGGCCCAGCTACGAGCCTGACGGCAGCCTCAGCTACATGGGCACGGTGGGCAAGACCCTGGAAGACTTCGTGGGCAGGAATGCCGCCCCTGGTGTGAAGGGAATTGTCGAGCGTCTCACTGGCGTAGATTCCTACACCAAGCGGCCACTGAAAGAGAGCGTGTCTGCCCCGCAGCAGTTCGTCGAAAAGATCACCATGGGGGCCGTCAGGCCCGAGTCGTCCATCGGGCAGACGATCGGTGCCGTCAAGCCCTTGATCGACACCTTTCCGTTTGCGGCCCGAGTGTTCCAAAGCACCAACCGGCTCCTCGACTCCGAGCGAGTCGAGAGCTTTGCCGACCGGGCTTTCCAGTTGGGCGTGAACGCCACCGCCGGGGTGAAGATCCAGAACCTCGACGACGACATCCGCCGAGTGGATGCCCGCAAGAAGATTGCTGACATCCTGCACGACGACCCCTACGTCAAGTCGTTCTCTCAGGTGTACGTCCCCGAGGAACTCAAGCCCTACGCCGACCCGGTCACCATGAGAATGCTGGCCCTCGACCGCCAATTGGGCCGAGAGCTTCAGCGAGAGCGAGCCGCCCGCAGGGGCGAGCCGGTCAAGGCAGCGAAGCGGAAGAAAGTGCCCGACCCGATTTCGTTCTTTGACTGATGATCGGCGGCGGGGAAGGTGTCCTGTCTGGCAGCAGGGTTGCGTCTATGTAATGTTTCTCTGCCAAGCCTATGGACTTGTGTCCCAGGAAAGCTCTTGCACTTCCGGGCTGGACGATCTCTACATGAGTTGCCCCAGATCGTCTCAGGTATTTGCTTGTGCCATTCACTCCTGCTTCGCGGCAAAGCTCTTTGAAGTACAGGGTTGTTCGGTCACTGCAAACGAGCCACTTGAATATCGTCTGCCCGTCACCCCTGGCGGCGAGGTCCTCCACAGCGGCGGCGCAATCAGGGGACAGCCTCTTGCTGATGGGAACCCCGGTCTTGTTGGCGGTGGTCCACAAGCGGCTGCCTCTTACGGAGGACACCCGGAGGTCGTGGAGGTCGGACATTCGGAGTCCCGATTCGTAGCCGAGCAGGACCCACGCCCTCCAGTAGACGCGGCGAGGGTGCCTCTGTTTGTAGACGCCGTCGATGTGGGAGACGTAATCCAGCAGCCTCGACAGCTCTTCTGCCGACCATGCCACGGGGGGTGGAAAAATCCGCTTGACAGTGGCGATCCGGCCGATACCCTGTGTCGTCAGCCCGAGGTCGATGGAGTGCCGCCAAAGCGTCAGCCCCATCACTCGGGCCTTCGACCGGGTGTAGCTCGCGGACCTCAGCCCGAGCAGCCAGCGGTTGAATACGGAGTCTCTGATCGTCGATGGAGTGACGCCCGCGTCCCGCATGGACTCGGCACACCGCAGAACATCACGCCGATAGTCTCGGCTGATCTCCCTCTGCGAAACGTAGCTGTTTGCAACCTCGATCATCGCTGCATCCCTCGATGTGCCAGCGAAGATAGCGACCGGTCTGACGGAGTGAACCCCCCCGCACAACCCCTACATTAGGAACCGCAGTCCCGTCAGGTGTCACCCGGATTCACGATCCCGGCGAACGCCCGGCGGGCCACCACGATGGCCGCCACCCTCACGTTCAACGAACCAATCGACCTCTACCACGCCGACAGGGAATGGTGGAGCAAAAGCCAGTTGTGGTCGCTCCGTGACAAGGGGCCGCTGTACTTCTACGAGCGGTACCTCACCGGCTCAATCAGTGAACATTCGGGACAGGCGTTCCGCAAGGGATCGCTCTGCCATCTTTGGTGTGAGATCGGCAGTGATGCCTGGTGGGGCAGGGTCGCCATCGTCCCCGAGGAGTTTGTCGGGGCCAACGGGGCGATTTTGAAAAAGGGCGAGGGATGGGTTTCGGAGCAGCCCGCCGACGCCATCATCCTCAAGCCGAGCGAGGCCAATGCTTATCGACGACAGTTCGATCGCCTGTCTTCAAACAAGTTCTTTTGCCAGCTCCAAGACTCGACGGAACACAGAGAGTTTTCCGTCCGCTCGACCTGCCCTGACTCAGGGCTGAAGGTCAGGTGCCGTCCCGATGCAGCAACCATAGACACTATCTGGGACCTGAAGACTACCTCTGATCAATGTCCGATTAGGACATGGCACAAGTCCGTTCACGACTTCGGTTATGGGTTTCAAGCCGCTCTCTATTTGCGGCTGGCCAGGGAAGCAGGCTTTGCCCCTGAGCGTTTTGCCTTCGTGGTGAGTTCGACCGTGCCTCCATACGAGGCGCTAGTCGTCGTCCTGCCCCAGGCATATCTCGACCAGTGCGAGCGTCAGTTGCTCGACACATGCCGTGACCTTCAGTCGCGGTTGCTTTTGGATCACTGGCAGCCGGTGGAGGCTGGCCAGATCACGGAGCTATGGATGCCACCGTGGACCATGGAGGAGAAGA